>Ga0247733_1000100_pt1 | contig 128998 bp, 130 predicted proteins | sample UWRJL043104R2_FD_180932 | JGI IMG/M metagenome (GOLD analysis project Ga0247733, IMG submission 180932) | Plant litter microbial communities from Arlington Agricultural Research Station in Wisconsin, United States - UWRJ-L043-104R-2 | ecosystem: Environmental > Terrestrial > Plant litter >... | reverse complement strand
AAAGAAAAAAAAAAAAAAAAGAGTATATAACGACTGAGCCGCCGGGGCAGGTGATGATACAGTAATCGCAGTCGAAAACGCCGAGTATAAACAATTGCATCGCTTACAAGGCTCGAAGCCTCTTCCGACCGCACTGCGCGCGGCCGGATAAAGATGGTGATATTAGATTGCTAGATAGCGGTAGTGATATGTTGGGGTATGTCGTGGACGTCGTATAAACCGGACTAGTGCATGGTGTATTAGGTAGTAGTGGCCGTGATGAGAAGGGTCGTGTGCTGGTCATATCAAGCGGAGGTGAATTGCGATGCCGCTTCGTCCTTGAACTGCTGGAGCTCTGACAGCTGAGATTGGAGCTCGACGAGGATGTCGGACATGGGGCAGGCTTGCTCAAGTAGTGAGGCTTGTCCAAAGGGTCTGACCATGTGTCGCAGGGCGAGGGTGGTCGCGCACGTCTGTACTCTTATTAGTAGCTGTTCGATCAAAATATTCACGGGATTGCTTACCTCAATTCTCGATATCTGGTGCTCGATGAAATTGAGCAAGAACCGATCCGTAATCTCCCCGCCCCGATTCTTCATCCTCTCCAGCAAAGCCGTCTCCGGCGGCTTCAGCTCCACTGAGCCGGGACTTTCTAGCGTACTGCAGAGCATCTCCAGTCTCAGACTGACGTTCCAGAGATCCCAGACGTTGTCCGTATCAATCGTCAACTGGCTATCGGCCATCTTCTGTCCCACAGTTGCCACATCGTTGCCAGATGGCGGCGGCTTCTGCTCCAATGATCGCTGGACAGCGAGGCGGCTAGCGAGCGAGTGCGGGTACATCAAGTAGATATACTCGGGGTTCTCAAGGCCTTTTAGCCGGCGCTCGCCGAGGTCTTTCACTTCGAAACCTTGACTGCTGAGGGACCGGAGTTCTTGTCGGATGGCTTGGCTGATGATGTCTTCACCGTACTGTTCCTCTGAGCCTGTTGAGTTGCTGCGGTCGCCTTCGATGTGCGTTTCCAAAAGTCGCTGGATTTCAGCAATGAAGTCCGAAGACACGGTGATCTGGCCTCCATCGGCAACGGATGAGATACGAGAAGCGCGGTTGACCATGGGTCCGAAGTAGTCCATGCGCCTGGTGACAGGATCAACCTCGCACACTGGTGTACCCCAATGAATACCCATGCGAACCGAGAGACCGCGGAAAATGACGTTTCCATCGGGGTCAGCGACTTCTTGACCAATCACACTGTTAAGAATCTCTTGAGGCCATGGCACCTCAAGCAGATGACTCTGGATCGCGAAACACCAAAGCAAAGCCGATGTGACAGTGGGAAACGCTACCATGAAAGCGTCACCTTCAGTCTTGACCTCGTAACCTCCAATGATCCGTAGTTGACGACGCATCAGCTCGTTGTGCATTTTGATAGCGGATCTCATGGCGATAGGATAGGTCTCCCACAGCAGAGTAGAGCTCTTGATGTCGGTGAAGACCAAACTGACCTCGCCAGTTGGCGCATCCACTTCGTTATCCAGACGAGCGAGCTTGGAATCGTTGGGCTGGTTCTTGGCACGCTTGCCTCGGGGTCGGAGGAAGAAGTCGTCTGGCGATCCGGATGGGCCCATCGACATGCTGTGCGTCCTGAATCGGGCTCTCTGCTTACTCTTCAGATCGCTGACACCAAGTAGCATGACCATGATCTTATTGGTCGCACCAAAGGCGATGGCAAGATCACGAAGCTTCTGCGCCGCACGCATCAGATCGTTGCGCTCAGATCGGGCGACGTCCACTGCAAAGTCAGGTGTGAGGTACTCCCAGAGTTCCCGTGAGGCCATGAGGATCATCTCGTCAGTGTCGCCCAACGTAACATGGAGAGTGTGAGGCGAGGCAATGACGGACGGTGACATCTGTACGTAACCAAAGGCGCGCGAAACCTCCAAGACATCGTTCAGCTTGCCCTGCCGAGATACGAAACCACCAGCTTCCCGAATTCTGATTCTCTCGCTAGGTTCAGCAGGGTCGTGTTTTCGGGTGAGAATCTTGTGACCTCCTTCGGATCGGATGAGCAGCGCCTGAGCATCACCGACGTTGGAGATGTAGAGTTCCATCTCCTTGAGATACATGACGGTGGCGACACTTCCAGATGTCAAGTCGTCGTCGCCCAACTCAGGCAGAGCTCCGCGCGGCTGCGATGCCGGTGCCTGAATATTCTTGTCCATAGACTGAGTCGCAGCCAGGGCCAGTTCTTTGTTAAGTCCAAGATATGTACGCCGTAGCGCATCAACGGGCGATTCGGTGGTCCGTAGACGTTCACTGCGCTCCAGCTCCTCTGCAAACCGATTTCTAAAGTTATCGTAGAGGTATTTGGCAATTTTGGACCCACCGCCAGCTAGCGGCTGTCCATCGAACAAACCAAGAATCTGCTCATCGTCATGACTTCGGAATTTGGGAACAACCATGTCCATGGTGGAAATGTGCTCATTCCGACCAAGACTGTCCGCCATACCATATGTCATGGAACCGACCGTTGATCCTGACGTTCGTACTCTTCGATCTTCACTCTGCTCGGGCACCGAAGGGACCATCATGGTCACATCCATGAGACCTAGTACTCTCAGGTTGATCAGAGACGTGAAGTCTGTTAGATCGCGTCCTTCGCGGCCGTTGTATGCGCCACTCGAGGGTTTGATCTCCAATCGCTTGTTACCGGACAGATTGAGGTACTTTAGGTTATGGTTCCAATTCCAATTCCAATCGTAAGGCCAATTGGAGACATTGTACTTCAAGGAATTGCTGGCAACATCGAGAATCGCAAGCTTTGCTACCTTGCCAAGCTCTGCAGGCAGGACCTGGAACTTGTTGTTGTTGATGTGAAGTATTTTGAGAGAGGCAACTTCTTCCAAGTCTTCTGCAGGTAGTGAGGTCAAGTCGTTTCCGGACAAGTAGAGTTCGGCGAGTTCAACCCATCTCCTGATCGTTCGCGGTGGGATGTCGTAGATAAGGTTGTACGAGAGGTTGACGATCCTTAGTTCCGGTAGTAAGCACAACTCATCGAACACATCGTCAGTCAGTCGGTTGTCAGCAAGGAAGAGGTGACGTAAGGACCCCGCGAAAGTCGTATTCTTCCTTTGGAATAGACTGGAATCTTTGCGTGAGATGGGAGTCATGGTGCCTTCAGTCGGTGTTCGTGATGCTACGGACTGCTTCCTCACAGTCGTAGTAGATGAGGCGCCACTAGCTATCGATGCTTTGCGGCCGCCTGAACCGAGATAGCCCGTGCCAGCGGAGGCCTGGCTCGGCCGCCGGTTCTGGAAGTCTTCCAGCTTACCCAGCTCTTCGTAGCTGGGACTTGGTCCAAGCCCAGGCGTTGAGAGAGGTGTTGCGCCGTCTAAATTGCTCACCTCCCCATTGACGGCAGTAGGCGGAGGAGCGGCCCCCGGCTTCGGGAAACCATCGAGAACGTTGGAAGACACATTGAGGGTCTCCAACCTGCGCGCATACCAGATCTCCGCAGGGAGGCGCCCGAGATTGTTCTCTCGTACGTCCAGATACTTGAGCTCGGCCAGCTTGCCTATCTCAGGAGGGAGTTCGTCCAAGGAGTTTCGTGCGGCGCTCAAGTGTTCCAGTCTGATGAGCCTACCAATGTGTTGTGGGATCGAGCTGAAGTGGTTCTTGTCGAGGATGAGCTTCGTAAGCCCCGTGATCCTCGGGAACAGGTCTTCGGGCAGTGCCGCCAGTTTCGCCGATGCGAGGTTGAGTACAGACAGAGACGGCACAGACTGAGTTATAGCGAATCGAGTGACTGGGTTGTGGTTCATGTGAAGTACCCTGATCTTTGCGAAGTGACCCTCGAAAGCGGATATCGAGTTATGACCAATCAATAGGAACTCCAAGTTTGGTAGTTGGGACATGACGTCCATATTATCCAGCGCATTGAATCGCACATCGATTTCCCGAAGGTTCACCAGATTGCTGAGCGACGGAGGGAAGCTTCCGGCGATCTTGTTGTTTGTGGCCCACAGACGCTCCAAGCAGGTAAGCTGGCCAATCTTCGGAATGCTGGAAATGGAGTTGAAACTGATGTCGAGGTCCACCAAGGTTCGTACTTCGCAAAGAAAGTCGGGAAGCTCTGTGAGGGAGTTGGAGCTCAGGTTGAGACTCCGCAAGGCGCGGTATTGGCCAAAGTATGCGGGTAGCCTTGTCAACCTGTTGTTGGACAACCGCAGTCCCTGTAGGCTTTGCAGCCTGTACAGACCAGCGTCATCCAGATCCTTCAAGCGGTTGTTGGAGATGTCGAGCATTGTCAGGCGACTTGCAAGGCTCAAACTAGCTGGGAGTTTTCGGGAATCGTTGCTCGTGTACTTGATCTCGCGGAGGTTGGTGCAGGCTTGTATGAAGTCTTTTGGTACGGCGAGGGACAGGTTCCGGGAGAGGTTGAGAGATATTATCTCGGTCGCTTTCTGGTACAGCGTGATGGGGATGGTGATGAGATTCCGGCCCTGGAGGTCGATGTGACTGAACTTTTGCATCTTGCTAAAGCCGGGGTCTTTCTCTAGGCTGGAGTACCCACTCATCTTCGCCGGGATAAAAGTGAATCGACAAAGGTAACTGTTGTCCTCTCGTCCAACTTCTTCCAGGCGGTCGGCGTCGGTATACCCAGCTTGTTCCAGAAGTCGTTTCTGGATGAGCAATGGACGCTCTTTGGCGTCGAGCTGTCGTGATGTGTCGTGCTTCCGCATAACAATGTGATAATTGTTCAATTCATCCTGCAGCAATGTCTTCTTGCCAAGAATTTGGATGATTTCCGCGACGCTGGTGTTTAGCGAAGCCGACAAGGTCGCGAACGTGGAGTCGACGCGGAAGATGCGCACGCAGAACGTCCGGTTGTCGGTCTCCTTGGGCATGACATCGACCTCGTCAAGCTCAATATGTGGAGACTCACCCGCGCCTTTCTCCGGTGCGACCGCCCAAGACTCAGGAACATCCCACTTGGCATCGTCTTTGGGATCTGACCGCCGCTCGTCGACATTGAAAGGCACGATAGACACCTCGCCGATACCGATGGGTGTTACTACCGGCTGGTGCGATGGCTTCACGATGCCCTCCATGTGCTCTAGATCGGTGTCAAGATTCCAAAGAGACATGCCCATAAGGGAGCCTGGGTCCGCTTCGTTCGGGTCTTTTCCTTTCGGCACCTCGACAGCGGGTGCACCTCGCTTGTCCCTCTTGAATGGCAAACGGCCATGTTCTTTTCTGCCATCCTTGGCGGGCTTTTCTTTGGCGCCATCCATGCCCGTCTTCTTCTTGGAGTTGAAGGCACTACTGGGAGATGGCTCCGAGGCCCGGTATGATTGTGCGGTCTTGATCGAAGGCTGCAGTGAGACCTGCGACCCTGGAAGATCTCGCAATGGCTCCGGTGCTGCTGCTAAGCGATCCGTCTTTTCCCCTCTTCTCCCTTTCAGGCGGTCGAATAGCGATCGTGGTCCTTTGGCGGCGTTGGGTGACCGTGTCGCAGAATCTTGCGTAGAGATTCCGCTAAATGCGCTCGGCGTAGGGCTCGAGGGGCGAGGAAGAAGACTCGTCTTCGAGGCGAAGGCTGAGCTCAATGACGATGAGTACTGCTGGTCACGGCGGATGCTGTAGGCAGAGTCTTCTCGGCTTGTGCGAGGTCGCAGCGGGTAGGGTTGGCTGATCTCGACTCGGCTTTGGAGTTCCGGGGCTTTGTCGTCGTCTTTGCTGCGGTTGTGGCGATGTCCGGGTAGTCTCAGCTTGTGGTGGTGATGAGAACTCTTGCCCGACTTGCTCGGTGGCTGTTCGATCGAGTGCCGGCCACTGTCGGACTGAGCCGGTGTGTCCTGCCGAGCCATGTTAGCGACATTGTCCGTTACTGTTGCGGTGCAGGTGCCGCCTAGAGGAGGAGGGTCTGTGCCGCGAGATGTGAAGACAGGAGCGTTGCGGGAAAGACTGCTCCTTGTCCTCGCCGGTCACACACGCTAGCCGTCAATGATATCGCTACACTCACCTTGTAATCCTGAAAGTCCCACGGCGTTACTTCAGATGAGGGCAGCGGAGTTCGTGGCCGTGAACTGGCAGGCGATCCAGGCCTGCTGTTGAAGCTGCCGGCCAGTGTGTTGTTCACTGAGTTGGTACGGTTTCTAGTCCCGCGCATCGACGGCGTATCAGCCGCATAGGGCGCGGTCAAGCTGGTATCGGAGTTCTGACGTGAATCCGCAGGAAACTCTTCCCCAAATACATTCTGCAGCCTCTTGTGAAAACCGCCGCGGCTCACACTCGACTTGGATCCCTGGCTGCTGACGGTTGTCGCACTTGCCACTGAAGGCCGTCTGTCTTCTCCAGCGAACACCATGCCGTCGGCGCCGCTTCCGGGGCGGGCAAATCCAGGGGACAGCTGAGCGACGTCGTCGTTTGAGTCGTCGAAAAAACTACTCCAAACACTCCCAGACATGGCCAGACCATTGCTTCCGGAAGAGGCCCAGGGTGGTGTCGGCGAGGTGGCGGTAGGCGGGTTTCGTTGGATTTGCGGTATTCCCCCTCCTCTCGTGTCCAACACAGACAGCTGCTTCCGGTAGTCCCTGGCGAAGTCGCTCGTTTGCGGGCCGTCCCAGTTGGAGAGTTTGCGGGGTCTGAGGGGGGGATCTTTCGGTGGAGGAGCTGGGGGGACTGTCCCCGGCGAGATCTCGGATTCCTTTTCAAATCTACAGGGCGGCGTTAGCTAACTCAAGCAAAGGGACAAGACGCTCGTGTCGCAGTGAAACGGGAGGCGAGACGAGGCTGGCGCATGGTGCCAATTGTGCCCATCCACGTTTCGCGCCATCTTGCACTGCAAACAGGGAGAATGAAAGAGGCATTGTGTGGCAGCCGGCGAGGGCATGGGCAGGCCCGTGGGACGCTGGGGCGGGCAGCTCGTCGAAGCTCTGCGACACTACCTCGGAGCGAGCAGCGCGCGCCCAGCGCAGTCCCTCGAGGCGCCCAGTGCGCGGCGGCCGCGCACACAGGCAGACAAGCGGCCCGATGGAGCACGAGACGAAAGGGCTGCAACATACTGGTGGTGGTGGGTGAGGTCGCGATGCGTCTGCACCGTCACGGGAGAGCCTCGTCCAAAGGGCCGCACCGTGTCATTGGACCGGACGGATCGCCAGCTCGCGGAGCTCTTGGTGGATCCATGGCGGCCTACATTCTCGCTCCCATTCCTCGTCATTATCACTCGGCGGGGCGGCGGCGGCGGGGCGTGGGGCGCGTAGGTCGGCGGCGCGGTGCAGTGCAGTGCGGGCGCGGACAGTGTAGGTGTTCGAGGGCTGGCTGCTGCCGCAGAAGACGCACTAGGACGGGTGCTGCTTCATCGAGGCTGCGGGCGGGCGGATGCACATGGGGCGCGACGACACACGACACGGGGGGGTTTCTGGGAAGGGCACGGGGGGGCGCCGCAATGGTCGCGATGGGGGGATGGCGGTGGTGGAGGCGACGATGAGGAGTTGAAGACGGCGGCCGGGCTGCTCCACAAAGCGATGGGAGCGATGCTCACACCCGGGGCATCAACCGCCACCTGCGCACCGGCACGCTTGTGCTCGGGCTCGGAGCCTAGAACAGCACCTCCAGGGCTCACGACGGCCAGATGAAAGCGCCGCGCAGAGACAGAGGGCGCCGCTTCGACACTCGATCGTCGCCATCACACTCCGGGAGCAGCTGCGCATCTTGTACTGTCTCTGCCATGCCATGATCCAAGACAGCCTCCCAGCGCGATGGTTTCCTGAACCGGCCCCGGCTAGCCCGTTGTCGTTTAGGGGCACATGCACCCAGACGGACGTGCTTGCGCTGTCCCCGCCCCGGCGCCACATCCACAGGACGTTCCGTGGCGCAGGCGCCGGCGCATGCACGCTCCCCCGTTCCGTTCACTACAATACCATCGCTCCAGCAGGATGCATGACGACACCCCGGGGGGACCCACTCGTCCTTCGTCTGCTACCTAATCTTTTGCGTCACTCTCCACGTGTGTGCCTCTTTGTGTGCCTCTTTGTGTGCCTCTGTGAATTGTGATGTGAGGACGGCCCTGCAGACACGTCTCCAATGTCCATCGTGCATAATCTCGCACACTGCGCGTCTAGGGTGTCTGTTGGGCGCGCTGTGCTGCCTCTCGTCACGCTCACGCTTCAGTAGCGAGCACGGCAAAGTAACAGCATAGATTGTTTCCCGGGCTGACGGGGTAAATTGCTCTTGTTCAGCGGCTGCCTCGCTACTGGTGGTGCTGCCATGAACAAGGCGGCAGCTGGTAACCGCGTGCCTTGCCAACGACCGGTATGCCTCGCGGTAGCACAGCAGCATACATGGCCCAAAATAGCAAGTGGTCGACGACCGCGCACGTCTGGAGCTGAACAACTGTCTCACTTTCATACACCGTCTGCGGTAGACATGCCGTCTGCGGTCCTGCGCAACCGTCCCTCGGGCTCCAACGTGCGCAAGCGAGCAGCATCGATCCGCGCAACTCCCCGATTCGCGTCGGCGCCTTCCACGTGGTATCGGACATTTATATCGATACAAAACAGGAAGTACAGAAATGGCTTTTGATCCCCGACATCCAAACGCCTACGCGGCCGTCATCCACATGCGTGCCTTCCAGTGATCCAATCCAATTATTCGGGCTAAATACTATGCAGCCAATACAGGGTCGCCTCAGCGTCACCTTTCGCGCAAATGCGAAGGCCTTCAACAAAAGGGAAGCCCTCAACACAGTTAGGTCGAAACGCCACAACAAAAGGAGACATTAGTTATACAGTGAAGATGGACATATCATCTCCTTAGCGACCCTGGTTCGCATTACCCAGGGCTCGCAGAATGTCCGACAGCGATGTGCCAACGGGCTGAGTGTTGGCCTGCTGCGGGTTGGCTGCCGGGGCCGCGGGCTGCTGATACTGATACGGATATTGGTACTGAGCTTGCGGCTGTTGCTGAGCCTGTGGCTGCTGGGGTGGTTGCGGTGGCTGAGGTGCGTGTTGCTGTGCGCTCTGCGCCTGCGATATCGCCTGGGCAAGTTGGTACCATTGAGCCCACTGAGCCTGGTCCGCCACAGGTGCTGCCGCCACAGGTGCTGCCGCCGGCTGCGGGTAGTAAGCAGGGTTGGCATATGGTGCCGGTGCGTATGTCGGTGCAGCCGTCGTCGCCGGAGCATACGTTGCGGGCATGGAAGGGGGGTATGCGGGCGCAGTGTTCCAGGCGGCATCACTCTGCGTGTTGTTGCTCGCATAGGCGTTAACATTGGCAGCGGCTGGCGGCTGCGACGAACGTTCCGACGAGTTGCGATTCCGCTTTCGGTTCTTCTTTCCACGCGCGGGCGAATGCTGAGGTTGATGATGTCCCTGCATCTGTCGCGAAGGAGATGCTGCTGCAGGCGAGTGAGCTGTTTGTCGACTGTGAGATTGATCACGCTGAGCGCCGCCTCTCCCCCGGTTTTGCTCTTGATGGCGTCCGCGGTCAGAGTTGCCTCTAGGAGCACGATCTCCTCGGTCAGAGTTGCCTCTGGGCGCACGATCTCCTCGGTCAGGATGCCCTCTGGATGGGCGATCGCCACGATCCGACTGTCCTCTGAAAGGACGATCTCCTCTATCACCTCGACCAGCATGATTCGCACCACCGCGATCGCCACGCCCACCATGGTTCATGCCGCCTCTGTCACCGCGACCGCCTCGCCCACGGAACCCACGGCCACGGTCCTGCCAACCACCGCGGCCTCCGCGCATCCCACCGCGTCGGACGTGGCTGCGATCCTCGATTGGGGCACCATTGCCGACAATCTCTTCGAAGCGGTCGGGCCTTGCAAGCGGCTTGTACATGCCTAGGTCTTCGTCGTCGTCATCGTCGCTATACTTCAATGCACCACCTTGATATGGCGTTGGCTGTGGTCGGTCGAAAGAGGGTACACGAGGGGCTTGAACGCTACTCTCCGCGGGATAATCGCCTCGCTTGATCTGCTTGTCTTGCTTCTGCTTACGCTTGTGCGCAGCCTCCTGCTCATCGTCGGAGAATTCTTGGTTTCTCGCTTCTTCGTCGTACTGGCCGGATGCGTCAGTGTGTTTTTCTGTTCGCAAAGGTTCAGTGAACACGAAGGTCGTGTGGTCGTTGACGTAGTATATGGGCGTCCCTTTGGCAATCTCCAAAGTCTCAATCTCTATCAAGTCGGTGAAGCCGACTGAGTATCTTGGCTCTTGAACACGACCGATCGCTTCCGATACCTGTCCTATGATGGTTCGGTTTGCTAGGCAGAGGGCAGAGCCTGATGCTAGCACCCTTTCATTTCCGTGCGTGTTGCCCTTGACTACGACCATGTTCTCGACAACGGACTCAACCTTGCCAAGTTCTGTGATCTTGGTGTCGTCTTGCATCTTGATATCGGGCTTTTCGAATACCTCGTCTTGTTCGTTCTGGGTCTTGACCTTGGCGCCTCCGGCAGGCTCCGCATCTTCGGGGTCCTCTGCCATCATGCGCTTGATTGCCTCTTCCGGTGTGAGCAACTCCCCGTCCGACTCTTCACCTTCTTCGGAGCTGGAGTCACTCGATGAACCGGAGGATGAGTCTGAGTCTGACGCCTCGGAATCTAGCTGCCACTCGGCTTCCGTGTTGTCCTTGTTGGCCGCGGCGGCTTGCAGAAACTCCGTCTTCCCTTCATCCTCTTGCGCGGGAGCTGTGGCGGCGGTGGGAGGTTCAACAACGGATGGGTTCTGGGCTTCGGCGCCGGAAGGGCCTGGTGGCTGCGACGGCGTAGAAAGCGGTCCATTGGGCACAGGCGTGGGGGCAACAGCGGGTTCGGCATGGCCATCTACACTGGGTGAGAAGGCGGAGTGAGGGCCAGGCTGCGGAGGCTTACTCTGCTGTGGCACACCGTCCATGGCTGGAGGATTCGGCGTCACAGATGCCCCTGGCTTGGCTTCACTGTAGAACTCCTCTTCCGAAAGCTCGCCGTCCTCGAGGTCCTCGCCATCGGGGAGCGACAGTGCAGCCTTCGCAGAGGTCTGCGCGGGCGGTGGCTCGCTCCACAGGCCGAGCCCGGGAATGGGGGGGGATGCGGCGCTCGTGGGCTCTGCAGCGACGGTGGAGGATGGCTGGTCCTCGCTGTCTCCCGCACCCGCCGTGGCAGCAGCAGTTGCGGTCTCATAGAAGTCGTCGTCGCAGTCATCCATCGGCGAGCCGGGCGCGTCGAGATTCAAGGTCCCGCTGCCGGGAGCGTCCATATCGAGGCGCACCCGTTTGGCGGGCGGCTCATTCATGTCTGCCATGCGTGCGATGTGTCCGCTTGTCGCGATGACGCGATAGTGTCTTGCAGTGATAGCTTCTGCAGCCTGCCAGTCTTGCTGGTCGTTGAGAGTGGACGTCTTGAGTTCTTGCATGCCGACGTGAGCTTTTCTACATGCGACAAGGGCCTGTGAGCTTAGGGGCTTGGCGCGTTTGTGCAGCCCTACGGGCGCTGGGAGATCGCGTTCCTGGGCTCCCTGCAACCACCATCACTGTGGCGCTCTTCCCTGTGACTGCTGACTGCAACCGTGGCCACTGTGCCTTTCTCCACCCACTGGTGAATCGTGCCGACCTCAACTTCCTGGTTATGGAATTTCTGTCCTCGCATTACTCGTTTCACTGCATTTCTTGTTAGCGAATTGTGCCATTGTCAATTCACTCGCTATAGTCTTTCAAGATGCCTCCAACCTCCACGGCGGGCAAGCCACCAAGGTGAGCATCACATCAACCCAGTCTTGCGCTAGATCTTGCTGCTGATAATACTCAGGGCCACTGTCCCGCAAGAGCCGAAAGCGCCGCGCCTGGAGCCCATCTTTGCCTTCTACGTCTTCCTCATTGCGAACACATTCGCCGCCGTATTCTCGCCAATACAGGACTGCGACGAGGTCTTCAACTACTGGGAGCCTACACACTATCTCAACCATGGAAATGGCCTACAGACGTGGGAGTACTCCCCCGAGTACGCGATCCGGAGCTGGGCATACACAGGCATGCATGCTGTTGTCATACGGCTGGGACGCCTTTTACCGTTCGTTGGCAGCAGGGTCGCCGAGTTCTATTTCCTCCGGGTAGTCTTGGGGTTCGTCTGTGCGGTCTGCCAAACGAAGCTGTACTCTGCCATAGCGAGGATGATCAACACGCGCGTAGCCATCTTTTACCTCATGATCACCATCATGAGTCCTGGCATGTACCACGCCTCCATAGCTTATCTGCCCTCCAGCTTCGCCATGTATACAACCATGTTGGGGTTCTCGGCGTTCATGGACTGGCAGGGCGGTATCAAGACGGCCCGAGGCATCTTCTACTTCGCCCTGGGCAGCGTCCTTGGATGGCCATTCGCCGGCGCGCTTGTACTCCCTTTTATCGCGGAAGAGGTGTTACTGGCCGTAGTCTCCGGTGAAATCTATGCCGGTGCGAGAAGGCTGCTCAATGGTGCGGTGCGAGCAGTGCTGGTCCTTGTATGTCTACTTGCACACTTTCCCTTCCGAGCTGACTGGTGCCCAAGGCGTCTCAAGTTTGGGTCGATTCCTTCTTCTTCAAGAAGTTGACTGTCGTGCCGCTCAACATTGTCCTCTATAATGTCTTCAGTGGTGGCAGCAAGGGCCCAAACATTTACGGAGTCGAACCATGGACCTTCTACATCCGCAATCTCGCTCTCAACTTCAACGCCTGGCTCTTCCTAGCTTTGGCTGCTCTTCCGTTGCTCCTGATACAGAATGTCGTCATTCAGAAAGCCGTCTCCAAGCAGACATTGCTCCGCGGTGTTGTCTTCGTGACTCCCTTTTACTTATGGCTTGGCATCTTCACGCTTCAACCGCATAAAGAGGAACGATTCATGTACCCGGCATACCCAGCTCTAGCACTTAACGCGGCGTTGTCTTTACATATCATGCTCGCAAACTTTGGCTCGATCGACCCAAAAAACATCTTCAGCAAGGTCCCTCCACAATTGAAATTCATCGTCGTTAGCATCTTCATTCTAGGAAGCTTCGACATCGGCGTCCTCCGAACGATCGGCACCATGACCGCCTACTCCGCTCCGCTTAGTGTTTACAAGCCTTTGCAAACGGAGGGAGTCGCGCGACCGGGTGACTACATCTGCTTGGGCAAGGAATGGTACCGCTTCCCATCGTCATACCATCTCCCAGAGGGAACCCGCGCCAAATTCATCAAGAGTGAATTCTCCGGGCTTCTTCCTGGCGAATTCAGCGAAGCCAACGTGGGATTCGGATTCTACCCAGGTGCACATTTGATTCCCTCGGGCATGAACGACGAGAACATTGAGGATCCTAGCAAATACGTGAGCTTTCCTTCCAATGATTCTAGTCAGTCACTAATCGACGTTCAGATCGATGTCAAACACTGCAACTTCCTGATCGACTCCCACCTCCCCAGCGTCTCCCCAACCGCATTGGAACCCAACTACATCGCCGACACGAAACACTGGGAAAGGCTTTCTTGCACGAGCTTCTTGGATGCAAGCCAGACCTCAGCCCTCGGCCGTATTCTCTGGGTTCCGAATTGGCCGTGGATCCCGCTGCGCTTCCGGCGCGTGTGGGGCGAGTACTGTCTTCTACGTCGAAAAGACTAGACCACGAGACATCGTATCCGCCTTTCAAATCGAAAGCGCTTGTCCCTGCTCTGACTTCTTGTCTAGTGGTTGGCTCGATAGCAAACCACCATTCTTCCGTGGCGGTCCTGCAGGGGAAACCCGCAACACGACGCTACAACATAGCCGCAGATCAATACACATTGCCCAAGACTTCCAACACAGCAGCCCACTAGCACACACTGCATACACCTCCATCTATCCGTCCTCTTGTCGACCGTTGATAGTCGTTGCGCTAGCACTAATCCAGTAGTGTTTTCCCGCTGGCCATTGACGACACTGCATCGCGTACCCCACACTTGTAGCTGCGGCGAGGCTAGCAGGTGGAGATTGGTTTCTTATCATTAGCGATAGGGAGTGTGGACATCATGGCAGGTGTATAGAAGGTAGATATATCGCTAATAGAAACTGTATTTTGCAGATGCACTCATGCTTCTTGGACTTTCATTGCAGTTTCTTCGTTCTGAGTGTGGTTTGACAGGATTGACTCTTTTAGGCTCGTTGAACGCGCAGGGAACACAGTTGGTCTATCGTGCACGTCTTTCTCGCGGTTCTTGATCTGGAACCTTCGTCGAAGATGTCGTCGCATCGCTACCCCCGCGTCGAGCACAGCGTGAACGAAGTCCAGCACTGGGTTCGACGATACTGCGCAACCGCCCAGGCGAAACTCGACGCAACCCTCCAACAAGCCAACACAACCATGCAAGAGTCGGACCTCGAACCAAAGCACCTCCTCTACAGCGTGCTCGCCCTCCTCACCCTAGCATGGACGACTTCAGTCCTCGCACGCCGACTCTTCGCGCGCAAGACCCCCGTCTCAAGACCGAATACCCCCGACCTAGAGAAACGCTCACCGTTCAAAGCGCCCGCGCGAGAACCCGGTGGTAAGCCCCTCCGCCCCTCCTGCAAACAGTGAACTTACGAACCCCTCGCAGTCTGGCCGCCTAGCCCCTTCAAACGCCCCACTGCACCCCCCTACCCCAATTGGTCCCTCACGTCCACACCACCCCTCTCCTACCGCGCCTTCCGCCATGGCCCCAAATACCACATCACCATGGGCCTGCGCACCATGCACTGGGACGAGTGGATCGAGCTTGACAATGACTACATGAAATACCACGATCTTAAGGCTCAGCGCATCGCTGAGCGTGGGAGCAAATGTAGTCGAACAGCGCCGGAGGCGTTTGATGGCGCGGTGGAGCTGTTGGAAGAGCTTTGTGCGTATTTGCCTGAGAGGTATCCCAGTTTATACAAGAAGACTGCGGTAGGGTTGGACAATCTAGCGACGGGGGAGAAGTTCGATGTGATAGAGAGGCCATTGAAGGAGGATCCGATGCAGATGGCCGCGCGATTGACACAGGATGATTTGGCGATCATGTTTGAAAAGGAGGATGGGCAGTACTACCTACTCGCTGGATCTATTTTACTGGCGGGCTTCTGGCGGCTTAGCGATAAGTTCGGCATGCCGCTTTCTGAAATCCACACCAGCGGCGATGTACCCGGGTTCAAAGAGAAACTGGAGAAGGGCATGATGAACTTCTTCAAGCGGATACAGCCAGAGAACCCTGTGCTGAGGAACAATTACTTCATCCAGGTGGATGACGAATTGGCGTGGAGTCATAGCATTGGAGGTGAGGACGACGAGGGGATAGGGTGGTTCACTGCGGAGAAGAATAAGGCGATTGAGCATCATTGGTATCGGAGTGAGCGGCAGAGTTTGAGGAGGTAAGTCAGGCTTGTTTCCGGGCCGGTTGCTCTCCCGCGGCTTCGCTAACAGATGGTGTAGGCTTCCACGCTCTGGTGGCGTCGTGTTTACGATTCGCACCTACTTCCATCCTGTGACGGAGATCTGTAAGGAACCGTATGTGCCCGGGAGGTTAGCCAGCGCGGTGCGGAGCTGGGGCGATGATGTTGGTCGGTATAAGGGGAAGGAGCGGTATCAGGATGTTTTGCTCGAGTATTTGGATAAGATGCATGAGGAGCAGGTTGCAAATGGTCTGGATCTGACAAAGGAGGATGAAGGGAGGTCGTATCCATTCTAGAGGGTTACCAGTCGAACTCTTACAATCTCATGCGTAGAGAGTGAATTGAAGGTGCATCTTCCGTATAGTATCATTTGTAAGGAAGGTTCGCGCCGTTGCCTCTTGGCGCGGGTGCACTAGATACCCATGGTCCGGAATACCCGTTAAGGTTTCGGATTGAAGTTCCCGCTCTTCGGAATCGTCCGAAAGCAAGGTGTTGGTAATAAGGTTGCGGAAAACTTACGGCAAGGTCGTTATTTGCGGACATGAAGTGAAGCGAGATGCGGCTCAAACTCGAGTCGCAGATAGTTCTGAAATACCAACACCTAACGTGCTATAAATGACCGTTGCTATTGATGTTCTCGGAATGCGGACTCCGGAAGCAACGCATACCTCGACCTCTGGAGATCTTGTCGCCTTGGACGTTGATGATGATCCACGCTTGCACAGTTGAATGACTCTTGCATGAGTTATGCGCAACTTCGCCGCGTCGCTTGCGCGTGGGCGCGTCGGGCGAAACAGCAGATACTGACTCGTCCTTTGGACTGCCTATTCTGATTTACCTTTGGGCGGTAGTACGTGCAGGTCTTGAGGCTGACATCGGCCCGTGGGACGCGCCTATACGCGGTACACCGGATCACGAGAAACCTTGCGGAAGTGTTAAGGGAGCAACGAGTCGACTTCATGCAGTAGCTTTGGACGTCGACGTTTGACAAGGCGAGGGCCGCCTGAAGCAGAGGCGCGCGCAGCCAGGGGCTGCACTCTACGCAGGTGACATTCGAACAACACAAACTTGGATGGAATTGTGGCCTGGTCCAAGAACAAGTCGTGGCCAGATTTCCATGCCCTTGCTGCAGTGCGATTTGCGACTGAGCGCAGCCAGTCGGCAGTTTCTTTTGCCAACGGCGTGCTCAGGCCATGCGGCATGGAGGCTGGTCCTGGTCTTGACAGAGTGGGGCGAGCCGGAATCTGCGAGGTGCCCCTCCCAAGTGGGATTTCAAGAAAGATATCACGGACGATCCCCTTCCGCGAGTGCACATGCTTTTGATGTGCTGTGATAAGGCGCTGCTGTTAGCTTCGGAGGCTGCATATCCACAGACGTGAGCCCGATGGCAGTCGTCGGCTCTGGCTACATAGCTCTTGCAACGCAGGCGTCCGGCGCCTCGTTGGTATGTATGCGTCCATGCAGCCCCAACACTGACAGGACGGCATGAACCCTCGAGTCTCGTGGGCAGCCGGGGTCTGGAGTGCGGCCGAGTCGGAGGAGCGGCGAAGTCCTGAGGGCACCAGGCTGCACCTGGGAGCTGGTGGTGTTGATGGCCCAAAGCAGTTCCGAGGCCAATGTGCCGTCTCTGCGCTCTGGCCCAGCGGTGGCTGGAGGGCGGACAATGTGCGACGACGGCTCGTCACCCAGCAACAAACAAGCAGTGCAAGACGCCCACGCAGCGGCACATGATCATGTCACGACCATGGCATGCCCACTCCCACGACGGCTACGCTTGCACTTGCTTAGGCGGACACACTGCACACTACGGGCACACTACACTCTGCGCACTGCACACTGCACACTGCACACTGGCGGCGGTAGTGGGTCCCGTGACGCACGGCGAGGGCTAAAGTGCTTGGTGATGGTCGCTGCATGGGCCAGGGTGTGCCGGTTGCTCTAATGCCTGTTTATCGACGCCTCGCGCCCAAAGGGGCCGCTGACTGGCCAGTCCCAGTGAATTGCGTCCTCCTGCTGGCTGGAAGGCGTTGGCGGTCGATGGTCTGGCACTGGGCGACTTCATCCGACGTCTCTCCTCCTCTCTCTCTGCAAGTCCCATATTAACGATGTCTGCAACCTGCGCATCTCTTCAAGTCATGCTCGGCCGGCTGCTCTGCTGACGTTCCCTGAAGCGTACTCGTGCGCCGGAGAATGGGTGGGTAGGATGGCCTTGCCCATGCTGCAGCAGAATGGCTTCCAAGGCTCCCCGGCCTTTGATCCGAGCCAACGCGACGTGCTGGCCGCCTCGAGAAGAGCGCAAAACGCAAAACGACGCGCCGCCGAAGACGCAAAACGACCTGCCAACGCCCGTCGCCAGTCGCTCCGGCGCGTAAAAGACAGCAAAGAGGCACTGCGGGCCACGAGAGCGCGGGGCGTAAGCAACGCGACCATCGAGTCCTCGACGACGAGCACCACGGCCGGCCGCTCCTTTACCGTCGCAAACATCAACAACGGCATCATCTACCTCAGGTATGTGCAGATATTCTCGGTTTCGGGCTTGCGGTGATGGTCGCGAGCACTGGAGGGGGCTGGTATGCGAGCGAGGCATGGGGAAGCAGCAGCCCTCACGCAGAGGACGCTCTCGTCGCAACCCGCCCGGAGCCATCTCACCTCGCAAGAGATGCCCAGGCACTTGTAGTCAAAGAGAGTGGCCATGGCCGTGGACTACATGTGTATCGATGTATTGCATCAGCTGCTGACTGCGCCAGGCCCGTTGTACGCCCTGCAAACCAGCGCACCCGCCCGTCGCCAGACCCCTTCGTCTTCCCGCCCCAGACACCGCCCGACAGCGCTACCGACTCGAAGACGCTGCGGCCGACGAGCAATGAGTGGGAGCAGAGCCTCTACGGATCCAGGTCCCCCCACGAAACCCACTTCCCGCCGCCGCTCCCGACCAATGTAACATCAGACGATGCCCTCAAGCAGTCACGACCAGCCCACTTCGACTCCCCCCCGCGCCCATCCCCACATCTTCGCTCGCGGTCGCTGTCTACCGCCGACGAGCAGACCGTCACCTCGCACAGCACCGAGCCGGGCACCTTCAAGGTGGTGATTGAGCGACAGCCCTTCGGACGGCCCAAAACCGCCGATACGAGCACCTCCCCCATCTTGGAAGTACCCATTCCCAACTATCGTCTGGGCACACCGCGCTTCAGCGCACGCGGCACTGCCATCCTGCGCAGTTCCATCTACACGAGCGCAGCGGGATCCGAGGACTATCGGTCCTCTTTCCTCACCCCACCACGCGCAAGGCACTCGTTCCTATCGTCCCGACCGCGTTCCGACGTCTACTCGCCCGTTCCACGCAACTTCCGCACCACCATGGACCGCATGCCGCTACAGTCGTCTACCCAGCCCTCATCGGCCCGCGTCTCACAGATTCCAATTGGCCCACAAATATACGATGCCCTCACTGCCAACCCAGACGACCGAACTGTCGTGCGCTTCTCGCCAACCGGAGACATTCTTGCAGCCACCCCGTCTCGTCTCGTTGCTCACATCACCTCGCCTAGCTTCCTTGACTATGAGTTGCTGTCCGACTTCTTCCTCACATTCCGAGCATTTCTCAACAGCCGGGATCTGGTATCGTATCTAATCTCTCGTTTGAGATGGGCAGTGAACCGACAAGACGACTTTGGGCGTATCGTTCGCGTACGCACGTTTGTGGCCCTCCGACACTGGATACTGAACTACTTCGTTGACGACTTTGTGCCGCTGCATTCGTTGCGAGTCTACTTTTGTGAGCTCGTCAACGCTCTCCATGAGGATTTGAGGTCTCGCGAGGACGGCCGCATTGGTGATGTCAAGATCGTGGGCGAGCTGAAGAAGTGCTGGAGGCGGACCTGCGCTCTGTATTGGGACGAGGAGGACGTCTTGGGGAAAGACTCGGCAGATGAAGACCTCCTTCCAGGCGGACGAGCCGGATCCGAAATTTCGGGCCCAGAGCATGTCGCCATACCTGCAGCGCCGCCCACTCCGCCCCGGCAGACCGGTCGCGGTGCCAAAGTTGACACGATTGGATCCAATCCGAGCGATCAATTCGCCAGCAAACACATGGATTGGGCCCAGAGAATTCGACATACGCCTCAGAACTCTCTGAGCTCGCCATACATACCCTCGCAAGAGTATTCGACTGGCCAGGTTCCCCTCTCGCCTGCAAGCGAACGTAGCATGCAAGTGCTATCGTGTTCTATCCCAATGAGGGGCCTGAATCGCACAGAGCCAGCTAATGATGCGCCTCTCTACCCGCACCCTGTGCCACATCCCGTGCCGGCTGGTCCCTCGCGTCTCGCAGCAAGCCCACAACAAGCCACATCAACCAAGAAGTCAAACCGACCCTCACATAGCCACAAGCGCAGTGGCAGCTTCTCTGACGCTTTAAGGGATAACAGGGCGCCATTGTCTCTACCGAAAACTGCCTCTACCGATGCTGCAGTCTCAGCCATCTCCACTATGCCCGGAAGTCTTATTCGTGGGGGACAGTTTCAGCCTAGCTCAGCATACATCGACATGAAGAACGGGGGTCTGCGCCATACTCGATCGCACCTTGAACTACTTGTAGAAGGCTCGGACAACGATGCGCAAATAAGAGGAGGCCAAGCAACCAATCCAGGAATGAAGAAGCTGTTTGGGAGCGTTCGCCGGGCTTTGAGTAGTAAACAGCCATCAGCTTCGACGCCATATCTATCCACTACCGGACATAACCCGCATAACGCTTCCTCGACGCGCTCGTCCAATCCAGCCACCGGCTTGTCCACTTCTGATGGTGTGCACAAGCGTCGCTATGCCCGACCTCGGCCACAACTCCGCATCGATCTTCTAGTGTCGGCGGTTGGCGAGAGCTTCAAAGACGCCGTTAAGAAGCAATTGAGGGAAGAGCAACGTGGGAGTACCATTCCTAGCCTGGGTGGCTTCGAGTTTGAGTTCGAAAAGGGAGGAGTTGGCCCAGACAATAATGAAGAGAGAAGCAAGGCTTCGGACGATCAGAATTATCGTTTGCATAGCGGCATCACGAACGGCAGCAAGTCGATTGTAATAATGGACGACACTGGTCCCCCTCCCGTTCCGCTAATGTCGGGAGCCCTACCGGATATCGACAAAGAGCAGAGTTTTTTGAACGAACAGCCGGAAGATGCATCAAGTGAAGCTTCGGTGGATGAGCAGCTATTGGGAGAGGATAGGCCAGTGACTCAGCATTCCGATCTGTACAACGATCCTGAACAAGATGCATCTTCGAGCCGGCGAGCGTCCCGTGTCTCAGAACAGCGCCCTCTCCCTACGGAAAGGAGGTCGTTATCGGCGCCACGGGAACGAATGCATTCGTTCCGCCGTCGTGGATCAACCAAAACTTCAATGTCGCGCCCATCGTCCCTACGAAAACACGCATCCCACAACAGTGGCCTTGGTAAAGCATACCAAACTTCCAGTATCGCGACCTTCCAAACAATGTCATCAAACAATGACCCGTTCTTTTTGGACCGGGGGATGGCCGAGGCAAGCCCTGGCCCAGCGCGTTTGTTGCGTCGTCGCCCCGGCGGCGATCTTCGTGCCGTGGATAATGTTCATGACCTAGAGCAGGTGCCGCGCCCACATTCGACGGGTTCCGTGTCAAATCGCACCCACTCGGTAGCCAACTCGGTTATATTGCGATCCGATCGTTACGTAGATTCTGCCCCTGGACCCGAGATTCGAGCAGAGAACGCAAACGCCGGCAGAGATGCCGAGAAGAGGGCGATCTCCTTGGTTGATACCCACTCTTCCCAGCCTAACCTCAGGCCTTCCTTCGAGGCAGAAGTGGCTAAGCTTGCTGCTCTACCTGATGACACAGACGATGATGGTGGCGTAGAGTCCGCACTTTTGAAACTGGAAGGCAGATTCGAGAAGTCCCCTTCCTTGACGCACACCTCTCCCGAACTGTCGCCTCGGATGGACTTCCAACCAGAGGTCTATAAACCGAGCGGAGCGCCTGACATAACTCCTGTTCTTTCATCCAACCCTTCTGAACGCGGGTATTCCCAGCCTACGAGTTTTGCGAAAGGAGACGATGTCTTTTACAGGCCGTTAGCTCCACCTGAGGCAGAAGGACAAGGCATGTACCGCCTGTCAGGTGAGGCGTTCAATGGGCGCGTCCCTGCTGTCAACTCGCAAGTGGAGTCCGAAGATTCTTACTCATCGATACCACTTCTAGATCGTGGCCTTAGCGTCTTTACGGATCCGCAGAGTGCGAGGACATTGGAAACGATGAGATTATCCGCAAAGCCAGCACCGTTGAAACCTACAAGTCCTCTAGCGCAAGAAGAAGGGCAACCGACGGCATTCCTCGCCTCTCCGAACTCGTCCGTCGAGTATGTCGTGAAGACGGATAGCATGAAAAGGATACCTAAGGATAGTACTATCCCCAGGTCACCGGTAGCCCGAGAGTCTTTTCTTCTTGATGACGACGAAGACCTCAGCGATTTGGAGTCAGCCAGGAGCGCCGGATCAGACAGTACGAATCGTGGAGTACGGAGCTTCTATGACGACGAACCTGTAGTCGGAGATCACGAGAAGGACTTCTTGCCCACGCATCCTATGCGCCATCCGCCCACACCACCTCTCACGGCCAATCGGCTTAATGACCCATTACCCTTTGTCGAATCCACAGTAACGGACCGCGGCCTACCCACGCCTGGTCTTACTCCAACTTCGCGTCTGAACAACCCATCGTTCGGCCTGTCCGCACATCCAGTTGAACCCGCGATTGAGTTGCAAGAACTGAAGAAAGAAGACCCAGCATCAACACCCGCCCCACCACATCTTCCTTTTATCCTTGCGTACGACTCCGAAATGCTTGCTCAGCAATTTACCATCGTAGAGAAGGACGCGCTCGATGAAATCGATTGGAGAGAGCTCATTGAGCTCCGATGGAAACAATCTAGTCCCCAGATTCGCGATTGGGTGCAGTATCTTCGCACACAGGAAGCACGAGGTGTTGACGTCGTCATTGCGCGGTTCAATCTGGTCGTCAAATGGGCTGTGTCGGAGTGCCTGCTTACCGAAAACATCGAAGAAAGAGCCCGCTGCATCATCAAATACATCCACATCGCAACCCATGCACGGCGACTACGGAACTACGCGACGATGTACCAGATCACCATTGCACTTCTGTTCAACGACGTTGCTCGTTTAAAGAAGACGTGGTCCCTTATTCCCGCGGCCGAGATGCAGACAATGAAAGACCTTGAAACAATCGTCCAACCGCTGCGGAACTTTCATAACCTTCGCGTCGAGATGGAGACGGCCACAGTGGAGGAAGGTTGCATCCCGTTTATAGGTAAGCAAGCACGTTTCAAGCATGGAATGATACATTGCTAACACCAAGACTAGGCATCTACACACGCGATCTGATCTACAACTCCCAAAAGCCCGCTTTCATCGACGCCCCTCCCGTAGCCGGAGAACGACTTGTAAACTTTGAACGACATCACACGGCAGCCACGATTGTCAAAAGTCTTTTGCGCCTCCTCGAGGCGAGCTCAAGATACAATTTCAACCCGGAACCCAATGTGGTCAGCAAATGCCTCTGGATGGCAGCATTGAGCGACGACGAAATCTCGAAGCGCAGCCGCCAGCTCGAATAACCTATGTCCTTTCGACCTTTTCCCACGTACAGCATTGCTACAGCGAGCATTGTGTTCCATTACATCGTTCTTTTTCGGATCATACTTTTAATCCTCATTTAGCGCCACTGGCATCGATTACGAAGTTTACGACTATGCTCTGCATCTCCTTTACATATATATATCTGTCATATTCCGCGATTCCCCGGCTTATTAGCCCACACGCATGCGTCTATCCATAGAACTAATCGCTTACGCTTAGGGGAATGTTGGAGGTTGTTGGAATCACTCGTTACTGTTTTGTCTTTGTCTGTACTGCTTTCGCTCTTTTGCAAGCTCTATATGTTGGACCGGATGGGGTGGCTGGATGAGGTGGTGTTGGATGGGTTTGTGGTTACGTATACGAGCATGAAGTTCGCACTGCGGTGCTTGAACTGGCTTTAGTCTATTATGTAGTTTCTCAGCTGAATGTACAGAGAGGATTGATACCCAAGATGGAGCTCAGCCTGATGGCCACATATCCAACTACCGCACGTTCACGTGCTGGTCGCCTTGCATGATCGTCACTCTGGGTAGCTTGGGGCGTACTTGTGAAACACTCTCTGCCTTACCGCCCTGCCCCCTCCGAAGTCTGTACGGTGAGAAACAAGGCAACACTAAGTAAGCGATGGAGTGCGATCTCTTGCCATGTTTCGCAGGACGTCGGCACAGCCGTCCGTTCCCGAGATTTGGGGGCGGGACGATTGGCAGATGACCCGCCTCTGCATATGGCGATCTCCACAAGTCTTCAGCCTTCTTCCTTCCCCATGCACGCAAGGCCCCCCAACATGGCGCTGCTCTTTCCGCCCGCCAGTTCTCATGCGTATATCGCCCTCGCTTATGTATATAGGCACTCAGCTAGGCTGCAGGCTGCGCTATTGTCGCGATACCGTCGCGACTCCAATCAAACATTCTCTCTTCTGTTTGCTTCCTGACGTTTGCGCGTTTGCTGTACCGGACTTGACCAATTCGTGGAACCTCTGGAGGAACCAGAGAGCAATAAATTGCGGGGATTAAAAGATGGCGGCTCCTTCACATCAGCGATCAATGTCTGATCCGCCGCCGCCCATTATGGTCCAGGATACTACGACAGGCGCGGAACCGCAACCTTCTCCGTCGCCAACCGCACGTACGTTTCCCCCGCTCAGCCTCCGCCACTAGGTAGACATCTAACAATATTCCAGAGCGCTCACGAACTTTTTCCTCCTTTCCCCCGCCTCCGCCTCCAGACCCGCAAACGCAAGACTCCCCCACCGACGCCCGCACGCGCCGCCAGAGCACATGGGAAAAGGGCCATCGCCGGAAACACAGCCCCAATCTCGAGTGGCACGAGAAATGGACAAAGGAGAGCTGGAAGCAAGGCCGCGTGCTGCTCATCGACTACGTCGCGAAGGAGCTTACTGGGCAAGGGCGTCGCAAGATTGTCGCACAGGAATTTTCGGATATCGATGGTTTGAGGAAGTTTTATAGGAATGAGTCGCTGTCGCAGCAGGCGGCATTGAGGGTCATACATGTGCAGAATGCGAGTTGGGCCACGCGCTTCCTGCTCCGCAAATTCAACATCGACGCTTCCGACGATCTTGTAGGGACTAATTTCGGCCGCTGGGCGAGATATGAGAAACCGCAGCGACGGGGCGGGAAGCCGGTGCTTAACGGGAAGACTTTCCGTGCGCAGCGGGATCCGTGGCGCGGGATCAGTAGGACGGCGTTTGGGTGCGATTACCTGCGGCATTACGAGAAGAATAAGGTTGCGGATGCGGATGCGGAGAATAGCGGGATGAAAATGATGGAGATGAATCACTATGATGCGCTGGACCAGCCGACGTATGGATGGGACGTCTTTGTTCAGCGATTGTCGGTTTATATACAGATGAGTGATGGCGAGCCTGGGTTACCCGTTGATCCTGATATCCGGAATCCGTATGATCAGGTTGAGGTAGAGGAGTACCAGCGATTAAAGAGGCAGTATGGGTCTGTTGACAAGAATGGGCATGAAAACTACATTCCGAAGTTGCAGACGTTGGACAATGGGAGTACGATTATACTGTTTGAACACTCGCAGAGTGGCTCGGTGCAGGATACGCTTGTGGGTGCGCGGCAAGAGCTGGAACAGCGGTGGAGGAGGCTGACGTTCTATTTGCCGAGGGAAGAGACGGACAATGACGAGAAGCTTGCGACCGACTGTATGGACTTCATACTCCGCGATATCTTCAAAGCTCTGGCCTTCAACTGGGAGAAGTACATCGGGATCTGCGAGACGCATGTCGGCATCCTCGAAGACAAGATCTATGAGCATCCGGCCGACGAAAGCCGCGCGCCTGAGCTATGGGTCAACTCGAGTCTGTGGCTTAAGATAGAACGACTCATGTACCTCCACTCGGACATCGTCAAGGAAATGATGACCTACCTGAGCGACGCGTACGGCGGCGATCCTTCAGAAAACCAGCGGTGGCTCGGCAACACCGTCGAGGAAATCGACAAACTCGTCGTGCAGTTCCAGGAAAGCGCGATAAAACCTACGGCTAACCTCTCCGATCTCATGTACAAGTCCGTCGGTATACGCGATGCGAGGCATTCTTTACAACTCGGACTCAGTATGTGGCGGTTGAGCTGGATTACCTTTATCTTCTTGCCGCTTACGTTTGTCTGCGGCTTCTTCGGCATGAACGTCGATACCTTCGAGGACAACCCCAGTATCAAGTGGTGGTTCGTCGCTACAGTACCGCTCTTCGTGGTTGTCTTCACGAGCTGGTACGGCGTCAAACATAGCCTTGCATCCCAACGCCAGGATCCGTTGCGTCGCGGCGTCTACGAAAGCCTATACAACGATCTATCCAAGGACCACCCAACCCTCTGGACTCGCCGCGGACCCAGAGCCGGCGTCATCCCAGTGGGCTGGTGGGCAGGCGTAAAGTGGCGCCTCATGACGGGCTGGTTCGACGCGGAGCGAACCGTCCTAGCCAAAGGCTACGACCCAGGCGACGAAGAACTAGGCAGTCTCTCCCGTCTGCGGCGCTACCTCGTCCGACGCTGGCTTGTCGATCTCCCCGTCATGCCCGCCTCATCAACGATGTCGCAGTCAGACATGGAACTCGCGCTCGCCGCCAACGCGGCGCTGCAGTCGAAGTCGAACTCGCATCTTAACACTGTGGCCGAGGGTCTTAGTATGGCGACGCCTGTTGCGTTGGCCGATGGCGATCCGACGGCTGCGAGCCGGCTGCGGAAGAGGGTCCCGCTTGGGCGATGGCGGAGTGGGAGTCCGAGGCGGAGTGAGGAGAGGGTGGAGAAGAGGGAGGGGAGTTCGGAGGGGAGGCCGGGCAGTGGGGTCATGGTTGAGGAGAAGAGTGAGGATGAGCGGAGTGGGGATGAGGCCGGGCTGGGGGCTGGGGCTAGGGCGGACGGGAGGAAGAAGGCGTTTCAGGAGAGGCTGAATGTGCCGCTTTATCCGGGGGGTGCGGGGATTGTGGCCGGTGGGTTGTAAGTTGGGATAGCGCGGATATGGATATGGGGTTGGAGGGACATATAGAGCTGAATGATTTTACGAGATGTTTTCTTCGTATGGTCGACTATCACAACCATGGAGCCATGATTAGTTCGATCTCCCCTGATGACGAAAAGAGTTGCTAGGCTGAAGTGTATTCATTTGTGATTAGTACGCATGCGTTAGATATTTCTTGCTGGCCGAGTACGGTGAGCAGCATCACCATCCCCACCACAACCCACCATCAACATCACTTCACCATTCCAATCCCCATTCCAATCATCCATCATTCTCATCACTTCGCCATCCCAATCTGCGAGATCGCCTCCCTCCACCAAGTATATAAGTACGCCAAGCTCCATCCCTTCACAATGTCGAAGGTTGGAAAGAAAGACACGAACAGAAGGCCCATCGGAGCAGGTCATGTGGCATAGGCTGGATAGGCGGATTCGTAGAGGGAGAGGGGGATGGCGACACGTAGCATTTCCGAGTAGACCAATCACCATTTACTTGACCACCCGCCATAGAACCGAGATCAGACAGGATACAAGACACGCAGCGAAGAATAGTGAGCGTATGAAGTGAGTAAAAAATCCATGTGAAAGCGGGAGGTCTGTTACGAAAACCTTCACGACCATAAGACTACCAATACGCCAACCAATAACCTGCTCAAACCGAAAAACCTGAGACTTTCGCCAAAGCACCAAAACGACACAATGACTGTTCAACGCCACCACCTTGTGCAATCCACACCATTCAAACTCTGCGCCTGTTACAAACCCTTCGCGACCAAGAAACCCTTAATGCATCCCGCCATTCCACATCCCCAAACCAATAAGCCTCTCCACCATGGCTTAAACCTATCGAACCTGAATCCAATACCTGCGCAACGAAAGCGCCCATCCAAACACCAACGACTCGCACAAAGTGACCGCAGCAAAAACGCAAACCGCAACCCGCAAATCCACGTTCGACACCACTCACCCGACCGTGCTCGCCTCCTCCTCGGCAGCTCTACGGAAGTAATCCGCATCAATCTCGCTCTCATTCCCAAATGCCGCAGTCGGGAGATCGGTTCCAAGACCCGAATCGCTAGGAACATACATCTCATGCTTCATCTCCTTCTTGACTTCTTCGACGGCGCGGTGGACCTCACTATCGGTAGGCATAGATGGCGCCTCTGAAACTTCGGAGCCGGTGATGGCCGAAGGAGCGAGAGTCGTTGTGGGTTCGTCGTCTTCTTCCTCTTCGGCATCCGAGTGTGTGTAGTTCGAGCGTTCATCTTCGCTGCGCTCGTCGATGGTTTCCGTACCGCCGTTTTGGGTGGAGTGTGCGTTGGAGCCGTACGAAGTGCGGCGATCGATGTCGCTACCGGTCATGTACGATGATCCAGAGGCGGAGGTGTATTCACTACCCGCGCCGCCGAAGCTGGAGCGACCATCGAAGCCGGGAGTCTCGCCTTCAGCGTAGCTGCCAGCGTAAGAACTTGCGTCGAGGCTGTGCCGACGCTCGGTACCGGTCTCGCTCTGGACGTCGTCGTGGTCTTCCTCGATGATGGAGTGTGAGTCGGTAAGATCGGCGCGCTCAGTCGCTAGTTCGTCCTCCTCGTCCAGGACTTCGTTCTCCTTGTTCGCAATAGCCACGCTAGGCCTACCACCCCAAGATCCTTTGCGTAGGTAATTAGTCTTGACAGAGTGGCTGCGCTTCAGACCACCTCCGCTAGTCATGCCAGTGCCGTTCGTGGGGTATGTTTGGCCCCCGGTAGGCGCGTTACCACTAATTTGACTGAGAGAGTGGATACGTCGACTGGCGGGATTCTGTGGTGCTCCGTTGCGGCGGATTGCAGGACGAGGCTTCAAGGCTAGGGAAAGGCCTGTAGCTGCTGTGCTCGGTGGAGGCATCAGTTTGGCATCTGTGGAGACATCCGCGCTCATCCGCTTCTTGAGCTTGGTTGGGCTTTTCGGTCCACCCTTGGCCATCATAAGCGCACGGGAGTGATCCATGATGCCATTGAGAATACGGCGCTCCAGTGCATCGGCCTTGGCGTCCATCAAGTGAAGTTCCTCTCTCCGTATCTCAAGGGCAGTGTGCAGGGAAGACACTTCGCCAGTCAGTCGAACCTTTTGGTTGGCGAGGTTCTCGCGCTCAGCTTGCAGCGCAGCAACGGCGGCAAGCACCGAGTCCTTCTCTTCTCTAAGCTCCTGCATGGTACGCTCCTTGTCTTCTTTCAGCTCGGCCATTACGCGCTCCTTCTCCTCCCTGAGCTCTTGCATTACGCGCCCCTTCTCGACCTTGAGCCCCTCAACATCAGCTTCGAGTTGCTCCTTCTGCGCACTCCTACGTTCCACCAAAAGCGCCAACTCTTCAGCTTCCCGCTCCTTCGTCTCACTGCCATCGGTAATGAGCTGGGTCTGCTTTGCAACAAAGTCGCTGACCTCAGCGGCGGTGGCTTTGACCTGAGCATGAATTTCATCGAGGCGTTCGAGCTGCGTCGTGGACTTTTCGGCTTCGTCAACGTGACACAAGAGTTTGTCCAGCTTCTCCTGCACCTGGCCATCGTCGTACTTCTCGGGCAATTCGATGGTTGACGCGGATGCTGGAAGAAGAGCTGGCAAGGTAGAGAAATGTTTCTGGAGCTCTTCGGTGCGTGTCCTAGCATCCTCGTTCATACTGCGTACATGCTCTTCGGAGTCCTCCTTTGCCTTTTGAGCATGCTCGTAATGCGCCTTGACGAGAGCCTCGATTTCGCGGAGGGCAACCATGAACTTCGGATGATACTCCGTCACGTCATCCTGAAAGCCAGTGAAGAGACGCTCAACATTCTTGATCTCGTCGCGCGTGTGAGAGTGCTCAGACTTGTCCTCAAGCTTCTGATCTTCGAGTTTAGCCATTGTGTCGTCGATCTTGGCAAAGATGTTGGAGGAGTCGTTGGTCCATTTGTGGCCTGATTCTTCCATTCGATCACTCATGGCAGTGATGGATGCCCCAAGGGTGTCGATTGTGAGGCGGAGTTCATCGGACATAGTCTTGGTTGCCTCCAGGATCTTTTCTTGTTCCTCGGACTTCTCCTTCATGACCCTAGCCTGTTCATCTGCGAGCAGCTGAGCATCATCGTACTTGGTCATGAGGATATCGAATCGACCGTCAATCTTCTCAACGAGTCCCGCGATGATGGCATCTTTGGCTTCGTCGTGCTTTTCCAACTGCAGGGCGGACTTCTCCGACTGGTCGTTTTGCAGAGCCTCTATGGATCCATGGGCTCTTTCAAACTCGCGGGAGACGGTCTCCATCAAGTCCTTGACATCGGCAGTGACGTTGAAGTTTGTTCCGATGCTATCTTCGAGGCCTTTGAAGGACTCCTTGAGATCATCCATGGGACCGCCTTCGGTAAGACTCGTTTTGATCTCCTCTTTGATCTCATCAAGCACGACCTTGACTTCGGCAAGGTTATCAAAAAGACCTTCAGCCTCAATCCTTCGATCATCAGACACTTTGGCTGTCACTTTTACGTCTTCCTCGTACTGGTCTTTCAGTTTGTCGTGGCTTTCGCGGAAGTCATGGAGGAGGCCAGAAAGCGATTCGATATCGGCTTTCGAAGGAAGGTGGTCGGGATCGGGGATGTTGAGCTCGTCGAGTTTGACCTTAACCTCGTCGACTAATAGCGTGAGGGCATCGACGTCGGTCTTCGTCGCCTTAGGGTCAGCTTCGTCCGCAGCTTTGGTTACCTTCATCTCCTCTAGCGCTATCTTAATGTCGTCTGCGATGACTTGAATCACTGTAATATCGGCTTTTGTCGCTCCCTCCTCTTCAATCCTCTTCGAGAGAATGTCCAGAGCCTCAGAAGTAGTCCGAACCACAAGTTCGACGTCGTCCAGGTTTTCCTTGCTAATCGTCGCTGATGGGTCCGGCATTGAAAGTTCATCCATCTTTGCCTTCATGTTGCCGAGAAGTGTTTCGATGGCATCAGTATCATCCTTAGTGGCATGGCCTACTGCAATGGGCACTGGTGTCTCACGGTCTTGCAATACTAGTACAGCAGCCTGCACGTCCTTGAGCAGCTCTTCGATCTCGCTGAGATCCGTCTTCATTGCCGTGCCTGGAGCGATGAATGGCTCAGCCGGAGGCATTGGATTTTGAATGTTGGCATCCATCGCTTCGACTTTGACTTGTAATTGAGCAAGTAGGACCTCCATTCTCTCTAGGTCATTCCGCTGCAGTGACTCACTGACAATGTTTCGGCTTGTCGTGTCGGTCTGGGCTTGGACTTGGGCCTGATCAAGATCTTCAGCGAGGACGACTTCGTTGCCGGTCGGGGTAACCTCGACTTCAGTTTCAACAATTACGCCTTTGCTTCTGAGCCTCTCCATGTCCTCTCGGAGCTCCGCGAGCCCGTTCTTCAGCGTGTCTAAGATTTCGTACGAGACGGTCATGTCCACAGGCTTGTCCACAACTTTTACGACATCGGTCCGGAGGCCTTCAAGTCCTTCGTTGAATGCATCCAGGAGTTCGTTTGTAGCGGACGTATGTTGGTCGGGACTGTCGAGCTTCTTTTCGAGATGCGATCGAAGATCGTCCAGACCGAGACGCACAGCCTCCAGCACCTCTTCGGTGTCGGCGCGAGCATGCTGACGAGTCAGTCCGTTGGATTGTCGCACTTGCTCCAACTCGCCTCTGAAGGCTTCCAAAAGCTCTTCACTCATACCTGACGATGCTGAGCTCGCCTTGATCTCCTCCAAACCAGTCTTGAGAGCCTCCAGGATTTCTTCACTTTCCATAGAGTCTCCTGCACGAACGAGAGTGCTGCCGAGCGACTCCTTGAGGCTATCAAGCTCTTGTCGGATAACAGCAGCGTTGTCATTGGCGGCGATCTCCTGGGCGGCACGAAGACCGTCGAGGAGTTCGCGCATAGCGTCGATGATGTCGTCCTTCTCAGCTGCACCGCCTGATCGCACCAAGCCACCGGCTAGAGTTGAACGCAAGTGTTCGAATTCGTCCTTCATCGTGACAAGTACCTCTTCGTTTGTACCCATGGACGCGGGATTGTCGCCGAGGCGATCATGCAAGTCATCAAACCCAGCTTGAAGCTTCTCCAAGACATCGTCCTTGTGACTTGCGGTATCGCCGAGTATGACATCCTTGAGCTGATCGAATTCTTGCTTCATGGCCTCGTTGATGTTTTCGTTTGATTCTAGATCGAGACCGCGTGTGACGACTTGCGACTTCATACCCGCGAAGCCAGCCGCAAGGGCTACCAAGATTTCCTCCTTGTGGTTAGCGGTCGAAGGAAGTAGTCGGGATATTTCTTCGAGGAGATGTTCGGACTCGTGCTTGATATGGGTGACCATTTCTTCGCGGTTCAGTGGACCATCTCCTTGCGAAACTTCAGCAACATATCCTTGAACGTCCACACGCAGCTGTTCGAGCTCCGACCGAATGTTATCAACGATTTCATCCTTCTGAGTAACGTCCTGAGCTTTGTCGATGTAGCCCTCGATTTGAGTTCGCAGATGCTCGAGGCCATCATGTAGAGCATCCAGAACCTGTTCTGTGTCCCGACCGTTTGCCGACGAGTACCCCTTGAATTCGGAGTGCATGTCGTCGACCAAAGCCCGCAGCTGCTGCGTGATGTTGCCATCGTATCCACCGGCTAGGGCACGGGAGGACTCTAGACCAGCTTTGACAGCTGCAAATACTGTGTCCGGGTCTATTTCTAGTGTCATATCCTTTGAGCTACCATGATGATCTGAGAGCGCCTCTCGCATAGCCTCAAGGATGATCTCCCGTGATAGGTTGTCGGACGGCAAGGTATGGTGAGTAACGAGGGCAGGCTTCAACTCTTCGAGGCATTCTCGGACAGCCATAAGAACTTCTTCCCGGATCTCATGCGCTTCGTTGATGGGTGTTGGCAAGTTGATGTGCTGCAGAGAGTCTTGAATGATGTGCTCGATCTCCTCCTTCGAGACGCCACCAGAGCCGCGGTAATCTTGAAGACCTTCGCGAAGACAGTCAAGTATCTCGTCGCGTTCGAGCCCGAATTGTTCGACCTTGACTTGCGGCTCATAGTCCTCATAAGCCTCGCGGACTGCGGACACAATGGCCTCCTTGTCCATAGAAGCAGTTTGTGGCGAATATTGGTCGAGCGCGCGATCTGCGAGAGCTTGCTTCACCACGTCATAGACCTCGTTGTTGTCCACAGTGTTGCGCGTTATAGTGGATGACATTGATTGGCGTCGCCGGTCTCGCATAACGCTGTCCATGTGTTGCTTGAGGTCGGCGAGCCCTTCCTGGATTATGCGTCCCACTTCTTCGTTCGATTCGCCAGATTCGATTGCGGGTTGCGCAGGCTGCGCGTCGATGGCTTCCTCGATCTTGCGAGCGAGCTCTCTACCCATGCCAAGAACCTCACCGCGTAAGTCCTGGATCATGGACTTGGTTCCCATTGTGACACCACCAGCCTCGGCCACGCTGTCCTTGATCTTGCGAAGAAATTTGAGCATTTCCTCGCTTACAAAGTCGGCGGCCTTGGGGCTGGCGTAGGGCTTGCCTCCATCAGCAACCTTGTGCAGCGCCACACCTTCCGAGATTGTCCGTGTGAGCTGGCTAGAGCCGACGGATGGTTGAAACAATGATGATCCTGGTGCTGTGGGGATCAGGGCGTTGTTGCCGGAGCTCTGCTTGACGAATTCCACCAATTCTGTCACCTTCTTCGCCGTCTCGCCTTGCGCAACGTCCACAATCTTCTGTAGGTTGTTGAGTAGTCGCTCTTGGCCGTCCTTGGTCACCATCTCGCGAATGATCTTCTCGAGCATTGCAACGCTGGCGGCGCCCTCGACCGAGTACGGATTCGGGCTCCCCATTCTATCATCAAGCAAAAAGCTGCTCGGTGACGCGATGCGAGGAAGCGTAAATTGCTTCGTAGGAGTCATGTGAGGATCCTTCGTACTGAAGCTGCTGCCGGAACGAGAGAAATCTCCCGAAGCTGTCGCCGCTTGTTGCGCTTGAGCCAAGGTCGCAACGAGATCTTTCAGGGACTTTCGGATGTCCTCGTCTCGCGAATTGGTGGCTTCCTTTAGGCTGACTAGATCGGTTGCATTATCCTTGCTCCGTCGACTGAGCTGAGTCATGTCCTTTTGCAGACTGGAAACAATGGAGGTGATGCTGAAGAGCTGGTTGGAGATGGCATCAAAGTTCTGGGGAGCTGGCGCTGGAGACTTGGTCGAAGAATTGGTTATGTTGGAGAGCGGCGGATCCATCAGGTGTGGAGGGATGGTCATCGTCTGTAAAGCCATCATGGTCGAGGAAGGGGGAGTGTTCTCGCCGAGTATAGACTTGTGTTGCGATCGCGCTGATGGCCGCAGTGCTGGCGTCTCTTTGAATACATCGCGTCCGGAAGGGGTGGGTGTTCCCGTGCGCGAAGGACTATGGGCGACTCCAAAGTAGTCCTTGTCATTGTCGCGAGGTGGTGTCCCGGCGCGCGTTGTAGGTCGCTCAGGGGAGCGCTCGGGCGACCGATGTGTATCGAGGTAACTCCGCAAATCTCTCACGCCGGGCGTCTGCAGCGACTGCATGCGCTTGTGTTGAGCGCCCTTGATGAGTGATCGTTCGGGAGACCTCTGTGGCATGGGGTTAGTAGTGTATGAGCTTGCAGGCAAACTCTCTCGCGCCTTCTCTTCCAACGCCTTCGCTGCATTCGCAATCGCCGTTGATGTCCCGGGGCGCGTCGTCAAACTTGGTGAGCCAGGGTTTAGCGGAAGTGGCGGTGGTGCGCGCTCTGGATCTGAGCTGTCCCACCTAGCAAACCATGTCAGCGGCATCGTTCGCGATGGTGTTGATGCGCGCGAAGCGCAGCGAGAGAACGTACATTGGGACTACTATCGGCCTCCCATCACTGGAGAAAGAATGTGAGTGCCGCACCAGCTCCCTGTCCCGGGAGTCATCCCTGTCGACGGAGGGCATTGAGTACGGTTTGGTGATGTTCGGACGAGAAAGGTAGTGTTGGAATGAGTAGCGGAATGAGCCAACTGTAGATGCGGCCTAATCGCGTTCAAAATGGTGAAGCGATGAGATGCTGCGATCCAGCGCCGGGGTATATAATAGTTCGTGATATCGTATCGTTACGGGTGCTACGAGGTGAGGTGTGGTGGGATAGGAAGGCGGTCGCGATTGTTGATAAACATCAAGCACAGACCACTAGTGACGCATGAAGCTCCATTGGCTCCAAACGCGCCAGCTCACACAGCCGTCTCCCCGGCAGCGGAGAGACTTGATCGCTTCCCGTGTCCCTAACAAATGCATATAGTTATGCATATAGGCTTTCTAGATGTGGACGTTCTCGTCGCTGCCATAGTCTGAGTCGTGACAGCTGCGTGTGGTGCTCGTGATTGCCGTGCCCACCAAACAAAGAGAGGCCGGGAAAACGTTGCTCCGGCGCCGCCGAGCGCCATCGCGAGCTTGAGCGGTCCAGGTGCAACAGTAATCGACTGTGTCTAGCTCTACATCCGCCACCCCGCCGTCTCTCACCCTGCAACCGACTGCATCACCGCACACCTACATCCACATCGCCGTCACATCTCCCACATACCACACAGCGACCATGGCCGCCCCCGAAACCAGCAAGCGGATAGCGGAGGCGCAGAAGCTCGCGAAGACGGAACCCACCAAGGCCGAGCAGATATACAAGGAGGTGCTGTCAACAAATCCGGGCTCCAACGAGGCTGCCATCAAGAACTACGAGAGTGCGCTGGTGGGCTTGGGCGAGCTGTTCCGTGACCAGCGGCGCGTGGACGCCCTTGCCGAGCTCGTCAGGCAAACGCGGTCGGTGCTGTCATCGTTCGCCAAAGCAAAAACGGCAAAGCTGGGTACGCACGAAGGCGGGATGATCGTTGACAGGACCTAATGCTGACATGACGCAGTGCGGCAGCTTCTCGAGCTCTTCACCACCATCCCCAACACGACCGACATCCAGATTTCCGTCACCAAGTCATGCATAGAATGGGCCGTATCGGAGCGGCGCGGCTTCCTCCGCCAAAACCTCGAGACGCGTCTCGTCTCTCTGTACATGCAGAAGCAATCTTACTATGACGCCCTCTCGCTCATCAACAGCCTGCTGAAGGAGCTGAAGCGATTGGACGACAAGCTGGTGCTAGTCGAGGTGCAGCTGCTCGAGTCGCGTGTGTATCATGCGTTAGGCAACATCCCCAAAGGACGAGCTGCCCTCACCTCGGCACGAACCTCGGCCGCGTCCGTGTACACCCCGCCCCTGCTCCAGGCCAATCTCGACATGCAGAGCGGCATGCTTCACGCGGAGGATGCCGACTTCAATACCGCATTTTCCTACTTCATCGAGGCCATGGAGGGCTATCATTCGCAAGATGAGGCCCAGAAGGCGACATCAGCGCTCCAGTACATGCTGCTTTGTAAGATCATGCTCAACCTGGGCGACGACGTCACGTCGCTCATGAGCTCAAAGCAAGCCATCAAGTATGCCGGGAAGAGTCTGGATGCGATGAAGGCCGTAGCTCGAGCCCACACGAACCGCAGCTTGGAGGAGTACGAGACGGCCCTAACCGACTACCGCCAGGAGCTAGGGAGCGACCGCTTCATCACGAGCCACCTCCGGCGCTTGTACGACAACATGCTAGAGCAGAACCTAATCAAGGTGATCGAACCCTTCAGCAGGGTAGAGATTGACCATGTAGCTAAGATGGTCGGGCTCGACACGGTCCAGGTGGAACGCAAGCTTTCACAGATGATCCTGGACAAGGTCATCATCGGGGTCTTGGACCAAGGAGCGGGGTGTTTGATCGTCTATGACGAGTCCGAGAGGGATCAGTCATATGACGCGGCTCTGTCGACCCTGGAGAAACTTAGCAACGTGGTAGATGTCCTGTACACCAACCAGGCGTCCCTACTGGAGTGAGTGACAATGGCGGCCCGCGGATGTGGACGGCATGCGGCTCAGATGGGTGAGGGTAGACCCCACCGCTTCATCAGCTCAGGGGCGATGTACTATACCAGAGTAGCATAGACGGGCTCGCACATGGCAGCAAGCATTACGATGGCCCATGGATATTCTCTCATCGGCGCGTGCAATATGGAACCGTCTTGTACGCGAGCTTCACCGCTCTCGCCATGCATACAGATTGAAGCCCAATATACGTGCCTGCGAACATTGTCTGGTCGGTACTGCGTAGTCTACCATTTGCTCGCTTACCGCTACCCCTGTCGCTGGTTTCGAGTATGGTGGGCGAGCATAGACAAGCTGACCATGCAGTAGCGCCGGGATTTTTTGGATAGCGCCATGCAGCCTCTTCCCAACCCTTCTAGAAGCCTCGTCGCGTGTTCTTTTTGACCTCAAGCGAGCGGCGGCTGTGTGTGCCGCGCCGCACTGGCGCTAAAGCCCTGAGGGCGCCGCCTGGACGTGGACAAAGACCAGGACGACGGCTCCTTCGCGTGCGGGCGTCGCGAACCAGCGTGGACAGCGAAAGACAGGATAAGCACTCGGCCAGTGACGGAATCACCGTCGCCGCTCGGGAACTAATACATGTACACCTCGGCGCGCCAAAAAACAGGCTAAACGACGCCCACGAGGCTTGCCGTGCACTCCACACCTAAGCAGACCCCATCTCACCCATTCCCGGGCCTACTTGTTGGCCAAACGCGCCTTTCGAACATAAGACTACTGTTTTTCGGCCCCCGACAAGCGAATGCGGTCTCTAGTTGAAACTCCATGCTTACGCTCGCTTTCTCACCAGCAGCTAGCCGTTGCGACGGCCTCCCCTCCGCCGAGCCTCACACCTCACCCACCTCCACACGTCACCAAGGCCAGTCGCTTCATCCTCCCGCCGCGTGCGGTAGCGAACGCACCCGCCTCCCTTCTCTCTCTCGTTACCCCAAACCGGACTCTCGGCCGCCAGATCCTCCGAGCACGCATTACCGCCCCATCGCAGGGTCGACAGCCGGTCCAGCGGTACGTGTATGACCATGGGCGCAAGCGATACGCGTAATAGCTCGCTGTGTTCGTCAGCCCAACATTGAGTCCGACATCAGCTTTCAATTCAAGGGACTTGTTCCCTAACAAAGGCCGTCAACCACCCCGCCTGGTGACACAGGTACTTGGGCCATCGTAGGCCAAGTCCGTATTCGTGACTTGTAGCGAGGGCCACCGCGAGCTCAGCGCTACTCCATGTCTCAGCGTTATCCTATATGGGGTTACGGCCGGCGTCTTGATGCATCTGCTAGCGGTCTGTGTGAACCATGTCCTGTGGGAAGAATGCGGTGCGTTTCCGGTCCTGTCGGTAACATCAGGCGCCTACGCGTTCCTTTGTTCTGGGATTGCAGGATCATGTCTGGTGTCTCCCCACGTGGAACTGCGCCGTCAGACCCCTTGTTGCCGCATTGTCATCGATCGTGGCGTACACCAGACGTGTCATAGGGGCCCGGCACATAGCTTGCCAATGGCAGCTAAGGAGGCTTGCCCGACCATTCCTATCAACAGGCGCCCGCGTGCTCTGTTGGATGCAGTCGTCAGAAGCCTAACTGCTGCCGCACGTTGATCCTCTCGCGGCGTGCATCCAGCCTTGACAACCAACCAGACTATGGGGGTAAGACCCACTTGGTATGTACCGCAGCCCTGCACCTACTATGGCGGCCATTACGCCTCCATACGAGTAGAGCATTCCCAAAGCGTGAATTACGATGGCGGTCAATACTAGGGCAGGCGCACGTGCGGCAAGCCAATGTCTGGCGCAGTTGCTGTGCCTTATTCGTCTGCCGTCTTATTTTTGGGCGGCCACTATCTACTCAAACCGCTCGAGGGTCCCGATACCCAATGATGACGGCAGTGCATTGAGGCCGGCTCCTCACGACCCACGCTTAGGCTTGTGCTGTCGCCTGTGCAAGCCGTAAGAAAGTGCTGACAATCGACCAGGACTAGTACGCCCCTAGAGATCCAACTGTTTGGTATACATAACATGCTCTGACCCTCTGCGCTGGGAAACGTGACTTCGACCTACTGCCCAACCCCTCCAAACGATATACCTTGCCTGCCGATAGCCGTCTCCACCTCTTCAACACTCACCAACATCCGCCACCCAGTTACCACCATGTCAAGAAGACGGCTGCTCGTAACTGGAGCGAGTACTCTCATCGGATCTCATATTCTCCACCAGTTGTTGGCCTACGATGTTTCTGTCCGGGCGGTGGTGGGATCCAATGAAGAAGTGCAAACGCTGAGGCAGCAATATCCGACATCGACCCATCCGCGACTGGAGGTTGCCATCGTACCCCATAAAGAGTCTGCCATCCCAGGAGCCTTCGAGGGCGCATTGCGTGACTATCCGGAACCGTTCGACACCATCATCCACACTGTCGCCGCGGATCCAGCCGAAGACGCCGACTGTCTCGCTCGTCTCGTCAACATGGAGACGGAATCCTCGATCAACCTCTTAAGATCCATCAGGGCAGTCACGTCCAGAGTTCACAGGGTCGTTGTCATCACCTCACTCTCGCCGTTTGCTCGTTGGCTGGTCGATCCGCAGATGGAACCACTCAGCCCTGGCGGGTATTACAACCAGCAAAGAGCGGCAGAGATTGATTCCGAATACGTTCTTGCGACGAGTCAAGCGAGCGACAACATAATTTACGATGCCTTGTGGAAGTGGATGAGGGATGTGCACGCCCCGTTCGATCTCGTTTACCTCACTGCGCCGAGCGTCTACGGACCATCAATACGCACCCTCGAGAATTCTTCAGACCTGCAAGAGGCAAACAGACGAGTATGGAACATATGCAACAGTGCCGGGGAGCGCTTGTCTTCACCGCCATATGGTATTGACTACTTTACTGATGTCAGGGTGAGTCAGCCTAGGAACTCGTCACACCTTCGTTCAGATCTTACACGCTTACTCTACGCAGGACCTCGCATTCGCTGGAGTTCAAGCTGCGTTTGCCCCTCAGGCAAGCAACAGGCGGTTCGTTATATCCGCTGGTACGATGCCCTCAGGCGCAGTCATCGCGGAATTCTTAGTTACTCGATTTCCCGAACTCGGCAGCCGTGTTCGATCATATGGCTCACCTCCGCGCCGTCTACCGTCTGGACAGAGCTCGCTGGACTTTGCCGACACACAACTCGCCGCTACCATCCTTGGGTTGGTGCGGTACCGCAGGGTCGAGGATACATTGACCGACCTCGCTCAACAGATTCTAGAGCTGCACAGGCGGAAGGAGTGGAGATCGGTCATACAAAGCTAAAGTTCATGTACTACACGAATGAAAAGCGCTCACAACACCAAATGTGGATATTACTGTCGCAGCTAGTCAGTGGCTCCGCCAAGTTGAATATGTCTGCATGCTTACCAGGCCACAGGACCCAACGTAGGCGCCGAGACCAACTCGTCACGACGAGACTATATTTTGACACACACACTCTCTCTTGAATCGGACCAACAGCTGCACAGAGCTATTCGGGAGAGCACGCCATGACTTTGTTGCAACGACGGGACGTGGGAGCGCAATAACCAACAATCCTACGGTCACCCTTGCTCTTGCCTCTTCCCTAATCGTAGACACCAGTGGGGCATATTCAGTTGGCAGAGCCGCCGTTCGCCTTGTCTCAACAAATTCTTCCGGTGCTCTTCACCAAGCACAGCTCGGTCGACGAGTCCTCTTGTCCCTTCCCAGCCTCTTGTATCCACTCTCACGTCAAACCTTACGGAACATCGTCACCAACTCCGTCTTACCGTTGTCGACAACCTCCTATTTCATACCGTGCAAGCGGATCGGTCTTCTCGCCCATCCTGAAGTGTCCAAGACATTTCCCGTACGAACAAATACTCGGGGTCGTGGACGATCTCGGGGTTCCACAAAGTATTGGCGTCCTTCTTCTCGAAGGAGCTGGGCGAGCTGTCACGATGCGTAGCCGAGACAGGAGCGTGAGCAAAGGCGCACAGGAACGGATTATTAGGACACAGAGCGCGCAGAGGCTTTTTAGAAGAAGTGTGGGCTTCCGGGTCTTTTGTTGAGGTTGGAATTGGCGTTAGTCTTGACGTCCGCGAACGGGCAGATCGGCTGGTTGGGGAAGGTGCTACCAGGATTCTGGTAATCACCTCGCCAACACCCCGAAGGCCGCAACACCAACTTTGGAACCTCCGAAAACCTCATTCCCGACACCAACACCTCTTCCGAACGGCGACAACAACTGGAAGGCGAATGTCTTGCAGCTCTCCCGAAAGCTACTACTGCCTTCGGCATGCACGAGCGTGCGTCATCGCCGGTTTGGGCAACAACTTCACCATTGTAGTCTAGAAATTTGCCCATTCGATTCCGCGACGATATTTGTTCGCAGTAGCTCGCTGGTGTCTCTCTGGTGCTATGCTGCTACGACCTGGTGCGACTTAGCTCTCTGATACTTATGACGACGAGGGCACTTGAGGCGCTCAAGTGCAAGCGTGGGCCCTTGGGCGGTCAACGCTGCTTGCTAACGACATCAAATGTCACGCTTACGATTTCGTTAATGTGCCATTGACCGACGAAGGATTGGCCCGCTATCACAATGGTCATGGTTTCATTTTCTCTTACTACTCGTTCGCGCTGACTCTTACTACATCATGTTGTCCTTTCTTATCTGGTCTTGCACTTTGTCACTTTCTTGTCACTATATTCAATAGCGAATTCGCATCACCATCCCTCTTGTCCGGATCATGACCGAAGCAAGTCCATTTCGAGACACTTACAAAGATGACCAGTACGAGGAGTTGCAACGAATCGTTGTTATCGGCTCAAACGAGCGAATGATAATTTGAGTATGCGGATCTTCTCGCACGTGAGTAGCTACGGGTGGGATTACCCAGTCTCAACGGTCGAATCCCGGACTTGTTGATTTTCAAGTTCAAGTGAGACCTCGGGGTCATACTTGCTGCTCATGTTTTCCTTCGGGCATCCTTCTAGGGACGACGCATTGTCAAGGCTGTGGTCTCACACAATCACTCACCGCCTCTCTTCCAGTGAAGCACTTGGGGAGCGTCTCCACCGACTTTTGCGCTCTAGGGACAGGCAGGAAGGCATGTCAGTGCAGCGCGTTTATGCATAGGCGCACCGTTTTTTGGGTCGACATTCGGGCCCATTGGCTTCGACCAGCAAACCTAGTGGCTCAGAGGCTCAGTTTCTCTGTCTCACCTGCACGCTCGCCTACATGTCTTCCCGTGCTGACGGCACATACGTCGCGCATACGCCCCGCAGTTCAGCGTCGCCAGTCTGACCTTGACGCTCAAAGGGCGCTACCAAGCTGCGGCTCAGCTTAGGGCCAAACCGGTACATCAGCTCTTTACTAGCTCATTCGCTTACAGTCGCTTGGAGACCGTATCCTATCCCAACTACACATGCCTGAACGCATTGACATATTGCCACCGCTAAAACTATCTCGTGTGGTAGATCTATGATAATGCATAGGTTTCACTGCGTAAACTATACTGATTTGTGTCCACGCTGGCGGGACCTGTCTGACTATTACCCGATGTATACTTGTGCGTGTAGCGCCCTGGTCGCACGATCTTCATCGATCAACTTTACCCAGATTGATGGTCCGCATACGTCCCCAATTCAAGCTCAAACTTGAGTTACACAGCTCAGTAGTGCGACGCAAAAGTCAATATATCGGACTTTTAAGAACCCCACCGCCTTTAAGCACTCGCAAGCGGAGCCAGAAACGGCCGGACAAGGCATCAAGATGGACGCAGAGCAGGTCGCATCGTATTGATTCAAATGTTCTTCATTGATGCCATCCGGCGTTCGGAGTCTGGTGCGATAGCCGCTTCGGACTTCAAATGTGAGGACGGTTTCAAGACTCCATGTCTAATATTTGCAACAGCCACTCTATTGGCGACTGGACGAAACAACGGGTACGTCTCTCGTCCGACACAGCCGCACTTGATCTCGGAGCCTCTTTCTGCAATCCTCAGCAGAGCAAGATTTGTCAAACCCCAAACCAAATGCGGTACAAACAGTGAATGTCTCTCAGCCAATCAAATAAGCCCCGGACTCCATTTGTCGTCGCAACTAGGCGCTCGCTTAGACGATCAGCTAGCTCGTATCCCCACCCCTGTCGTGCATCAGTCAACCACCCATCAGAGCAGTCCCGCGCCACCACCACACGTTGCCCCGCTCCGGTCGGTCACATTACAGTGACCATCTGGCCATACTGGCAGGGCCGTGCGAACGGCATCTCGTCTGCGGCTGCGGATGCCAACGTGGGCTTTGGGGGCCTGAGGGAGGCGTCGGTTCGATCCACTTGGAGCGGAACGCGGCGCACCAACACTTGCCTTGGGCACCCGGCACCCAGCCACGCTCCGCGGTTCCAGTGTGAGCCTACTCGCCAGTCACCATGTATTGCCTGTGGGTAGGGAAGTGGCGAGCCCTAATATAGGCCACATGGCTGAGCCTTCGGGCGAGTTCAGACAACAGTGCGCCGGGGCATCATGCGGTTGGCGTGGAGCTTCTTTAGCGGATGACTGGGTGTTCATGGGATAGGACACGTAGGATGGGGCGTACAGCTTCCCGGCATGTGGTTTATGCGAGTTTGCTTCCCTGTCTAGTCGTCTTTTGAGTGGGTTCGACGAGGCTTTGGGGTCTTTGAGGCTGAGAGTTTTGCGCGATGGAGCGGATGCAGCCACCATCACCTTTGTGTGGAGAAGGGCTCGAACGAGCCTCAGTCGTAGAGTAGAATCGGGCATGGATCTACTAGTCTGTTGAAGCAGGCGAGGTGTTCGCGGGATGGTGAGGTTACGACATCGGTCAGTCTACGACGCAGTTCGATAGTGCACTGCGAGTCACCCATCCACACCGCGACCCTGGCCATGCTACGCTGCCGACCAACAACAACGAAGTAAATTACCCACGATATACACTCCTTCACAGTATTCGCTGTTAATGAGGTGGAATGACGAACTGAACCGTTCGTGTTTGGTGCCACTGACCGCCGTGGTCAACTGCTCTTATCCACCTTACGGTGACAGGTGATGCGTATGATGTCTTGCGCTCCACGATGTCTTGTGAGCAGTATTGTAGATTTACGACGAATATCAGCATACTCATCATGGCTGCGAAGTTTACGCAACCGTTCTCGTTGTTGTTCCTTTCGATTCAACTAACATCGCTTCTTACGGGACTATGGCATCATCAAAGAAGATTCCCGCAGCCGTCCCAGCATTCGCCAAAGAGCATGGTAAGAGGCTCCAACAATACCCAGTGTTTTTAAACTTGTACACCTCAAACCAGCTCTCATCATCTCTTTTTTTTGGACATACCAAACTTCCAGTCCATGCTCGAAACATGTTCCGAAACGAGAATAAACTAACGTCCCACTCCCACAGCACCCCTCCTCCACCTCCACACAAAAGACCCCTACCATCCCTCCTCTCCCGCCAACACACTCCTCCACACGCGCCCTCAGATCAATTCCAAAGACGTACCGATTCCCTCTCCGCCACTTACGCTCGCGAATCTCGATCAACTCAATCATGTGGGAGAGAACGGTGGGAACGATGTTTATTTGACAAGCTTTGAGGATGTGAGTAAGGAGCCGGAGTGGTTGAAAGGAGAGGGGGAAGGGGATACAGGGAAGACAGGTGTGGTAGTTGTCGTGGAGAAGGATGGAGGTGTCGTGGATGTGTTTTATTTCTTCTTCTTTGCGTTTAACTGGGGCGGTGTTGTTTTGGGGAAACAACTCGGTATGGTATCTATTTTTGGTCCTTTCAACCTCACTGCACGTCGCTTAATGGTTCTGTGCTAATCGACACGTAGGCGATCATGTTGGAGACTGGTAAGATATTCCCTTTGATCAGAGCGATTTGCTCGATACTGGATTGCAGCGGAGCTATAAACGTGGAGGAGTGAGTTGGTGATGGCTGATGACATGTATAGGGAACATAACATGATACGGTTCGTTGATGGTGTACCGAAACACGTCTGGTTCTCGCAGCACGCGAACGGGGAGGCATATACATTTGATGCATTGGAGAAGGATGCATCAGGGAAGAGGGTAAGAACTCAGTCTCTCCACTGCTTACTCGTGGATACGACTAAGACAAATTAACTAGCCTCTGGTCTACTGTGCAAATGGTACCTACAGCCCCGTTCGGTTTCTGGCCTATCTTCGAACACGAACATCACCATATCGTTCCAAAGTGTTCCAAACTCTCCATCCCATTTATTCTGACCTCCAACAGGCTCACATGCACTCTTCGCCACTTCAGGCACCCATGACCATACAATCCCCAACCTGAATCTGCCTTCCCGCTTACTTCTCGTCGACGAAACGGATAAGGGTCCTGTGTACGTTCTTCTCTTCAGTCTCTTAATCGACCTGACAGCACGCATTTTCCCGGCATGATAGCGTTTCTGTCGTTCTCTACTGACTTTATATCAAACACATAGATACGACCCCCTCCCAACTTCGACCTTTTATACCCACAACTCCACCTCCAACTCCTTCACGCCCCTCGTGCCCACTCCCAACGCACCGACATCCTTCTTGTATTTCAAAGGTCGCTGGGGCGATGCTGAATACCCCGAAAATGATCCACGTCAAGACAGCCTCGTCGGGAACAAGAAATACGTTGGTGGACCGACGGGGCCGTTGGACAAGCAGCTTAATCGGAAGCAAATTTGGCCTGAGACTCAGTTTAGCAAGGGTCAGTTTGTGAGGAAGAGGTTGGGGCTTGGAATTGTAGACAGGGTGAAGGGATGGTTTGGGAAGGTGATACGAAAGGTAAGCGGGAAGGAAAAGCAAGGGGTGAAGAGGGTGTTGGTCAGTGGGGAGGTGGTGAAGTAGACTGCGATTGTAAAGGCGAGTTTGGTCTTCGCTGGCTGCTTTCTGGAGGATAGTTCGATCGATGATTGTTTTGGGACGGGAATGGCAAGATAACGAATCTGAATTGTGTCTATTTGGTGTAACCCTCATGCCGTTCCATGCCGTCATAGCCGTAAGCTGGGATCGGATTGAAAAGCACAATGGCGTCGCTCTACGCCATCCGAGTGGGAACATCATTCATAGAGGCAAGGAATGACAGCCCAAAGAAGATGGCGCGCGCTTTTCGCTCCCTCGCCTTGCACTCAAACCCTAACAAACTTGGTATGCGACCCCGTAGCCACAATTGGCCCAGGTCGATCATCTACAACCTTCCATATCATTGCCGTGGTAAACGCCAGCGTGCCCCCCACCTTCCCCGCATTTCCCTCAACCTCGATCCAGTCTCCGTCTTTGGCAGAGCTCTGATACGAGATATGTATATCGGTGCTAACGCCCGTCTTTGTCCTGTTGTCCCAGGCAGCGATGGCCATGCCGCCGACCCAGTCGATCAGCGTGGCTGAGACGGAGCCGTGGATGCCGCCGTGGGCATTGATGTGGTTCTTGGAGAGCAGGAGACGGGCGCGCACGACGCCTTTGGATGCGTGCGTTAGCTTGATGTCTGAGAGCAAGAATTGGTAGATGGGACTGTGTGGCAAGCGCTGCTCCCAGAACTTCTCGACGTGAGCAAGGATGGAAGCGTCGTTGGGGGGCAATGTGGACGTCATGCTGGCAGTGTTCGGGCTGACGGCGAGGGTGAGCGTTGAGGCATCGCTATTCAAAAGATCCCCGCCGCACGGCCAAACGTTTTCCCGAGACCTTCGAACCTCCGAATCGGGGGCGTGAAACGGCGGTTACCCCAGGCGCGGTGGACGGTGAGACGCCACCATTACTTGCTTATCGATTGAAGAAACGTCGACATAATCACCGCCCGGGGCTCCTGCCAGGTGTTCTCCTCTCACCCCCTCGATGTACGCGCTCACAACACACCATGAGCGACCCTATTCAGCTTGCGCCGAGCACCCCCGATGCTCCCGCAAACAAACAACAAGAACCCGCGCCGGTTCCTAATGTCCCCGAGCTAAGGACAGATTCTCCGAAAGATGCTTCGAACGCGCCGTCGCTGGACGTGAGAGCCCTCACCGATCGTGCACTTCACTTCCTTGCCAATGCGAGTAATGAGACGCTGGGCGCGTGCCTCGTTGGGCTAAGCGCGGCGACGTACTTAATACTGGGAAGAGTCGGGTTGGTGTTGATTGGCATTGCGGGCGGAGTAGTGCTCCATGCGACATGGGAAGCACATGCGCATGCCAGCGGCGACGGTGCAGAGAAGGGTCATATCCCTGAACGCTGGCGGCGAGAGAATGGCGTCGATGTTATGCACAGACTGCTCGACTGGCGGGACACAAAGAGCTCAAATGGCGAGAAGAGTGGAGATGACGGCTCCAATCTAGACGTGAAGCTGTCCTCTGGCAAGGAGCTGGACTTTTCCGACTTCCGGCCAGAAACAGCGGCTGCTCTCACTGAGCTGACGGACGCGATCATACGGGACTATGTCAAGTATGTTCGAGATCTACACTCAACCTATAGATCTAATGCAGTGCAGATGGTGGTACTCGCCCATCCTACCTTCCGAAGACTCGTTCCCAAGTGCAACCCGCCAGACGTTGACCGCGTTTTTAATTTCCGTCTCTTCGCACCTCTCCCGAAAGCGACCCGCCGACAACTTTGTCGACTTCGTAACGCGGTCCTCGTCCTTCATGATCATCTTCTTCCAAGAGCTATCCGCCGCGGTCCAAGCATCCCCAGGTGACCCCGCTTCGGAAGCGGTCGATATATACCTTAAGATGAAGCGAGACAGCACTTTGGCGAATATCTTGGATCATGATTACCAGACGCAACAGTTCAGCGTGGCTGCCGAGGACATTCTCCAGAACTACTTGGAGTCTAAAACATACAATTGCAAGCCCGCCCAGGCCTTCCTTCACCAGATCCTTGCCAAAGTAGTGCTGGAGATGATAGTCGCGAGCTGCTCAAAGCCCGAGTGGATCAATGGCTGGATCGTGTATCTTCTCGAAGACGGCGAGCCGGAGCTTATGAATGCCATTGATGCTGGCGTGGAGGGTTCATCTCCGCAACTAAAGAACGTCAAGTCCACTATCGAGAAGCAGGAAAATATGAGTCCGGAAGCGGCTGCGGAAGTAAGGAAACATAAGCGAGTCGCAAGCAGGGCCCAGCAAGCCATGGACGATGCTTTGCTGGAAGCCCAACGGCTAAGTCAGATGATTGCGGAAGAGGATGCGAAACGGGTCAAGAACCAGGCCAGCACCTCCACTTCGTCACTCAATGACGATCAGTCTGAGAGCACTACGCAGGGAATTGTCACGCCGACCTCTTCGCAGAGCGAGACGCTCGTTGACACCGACACGTCTGCGCTAGGCATTTCGAACTTGTCCACACAGAGCCCATCCGAAATCAACCCACCATCATCTGACAAAAACCCCGAAACACCACCGAAAAAGGATGTTACGAGGTCATTCACCAGCTTCGACCAACTCGTCCCGCAGAAACCCGCCACCGCACTCATGGACAACCCCCCACCCGCACCACCTCCGCTGACTCTCTACAACGCCAAGCTGACTATATTTGACGACTCGCAGCCGGGAGAGAAGGGCGTCATCAAGAATAAACCAATGGCGGAGTACTTGATCTCGATCGAGCCTTCGGTCAATTACTACACGGGGTGGATGTCAGCAAAGAAGTACACAGACTTTGAGACCCTGCACGAAGTCCTACGCCGCATAGCACCCATCACTGGCACAACAGGTTTCGTGGAGACACACAAAGACCTACCAACTTGGAAGAACCACACCAAGGCGTCGCTGCGTGGCGAGCTAGAGCGCTACTTGAACGACGCAGTCAAGTTCAAACCCCTGGCAGAAAGCGAGGGCATGAAGCGTTTCCTCGACAAAGACATTGGCTCCGGAAAATCACCTGGTGGTAGCGGTATCTGGCCGGGACAAGCTTTCGAAACAATGGGCAAAGGCATGATTGATGTCCTCACCAAAGCGCCCAAGGACGTCGCCGGCGGCGGGAAAGCTCTCTTTGGCGGCGTTACTGGCGTTTTGGGCAGCGTCGCGACGCCCTTCGGCGCAAAATCAGCGAGGAAAAAGGGTGACTCCATCTCAAGTGGTTCCAACACCCCATCTCGCGCCTCTACAACACCCATACAAAACCGCCATGGCCGCGCCGAGAGCACAGTCTCGGAACTCCCGACCAATATTCGCGAAAACAGCCTCCCTTTGGCCGCAAAACGAACCTCTTCAGAATCTCTTCGTAACCCGATCTCACCCATCATAGACCAACAGCCCCAGCGTGAAGCACCTATGGAGCGGCGGCCGAGTTACAACCCTGATGGCGATGGCAAGCGCTCGGGTCGGTCCTCACTACACGCGTCACGGAGTAACAGTCGCGCGCCCTCTGTCCGCGCAAGCATGGATCTCTCCCCCACAATGGGCGGCGATCAGATTCTCAATCTCCCACCCATGCCCTCCGAGATACCGGACGACTACAACGCGGCGCCCTCCCGTGACTCTCTCGATCCATATCACTCGCGCCATACCTCGCGCGGCGCCTCAACCACATCACTTCAATATGCTGCAACCGCACCGACCGACACAAAACCCCCGCTCCCGCGTCGCCCCTCCGCATTATCCCTCACATCAACCCTCAACAACGCCAATGCAACCACGACGACCTCACCGCCCAAATCCCCACCCAAACAAAGCAAACAAACGAATTACGCCCCCCTTTCCACCCAAGAAACAACCGTCTTAATCGACCTCTTCTTTGCCCTCATAACAGAACTCTACACCCTCAGCTCCGCCTGGTCTCTCCGCCTAACTCTCCTCTCCGCCGCAAAGACATATCTCCTACGCCCTCAAAATCCGCAACTCTCCTCCATACAAACCCTGCTTCAAACCTCTGTTCTTGACGCAAATACAACCGACACCGGCATCGCATACCATCTCCGGAAAATGCGCGCCAATGCGCTGCCGACTGAGGAGGAGTTGAAGGGATGGCCGAAGGAAATGGGAGAGGAGGAAAAGGAGAAGTTGAAAGTTCGGGCGAGACGGTTGTTGGTTGAACGGGGCATGCCGCAGGCGCTCACGAGTGTTATGGGTCAAGCGGCTAGTGGGGAGGCGTTGGGGAGAGTGTTTGATGCGTTGCAGGTTGAGAGGGTCGCGAGGGGGGTGTTGTTTGGGCTTGTATTGCAGGCTGTCAAGGGGATTACGCAGTAGGGTTAGGAAAATGGTGTTGCGTGGCGTTTAAGCTGTCTGGATTGAGGCTAGGATTATGGTGGGTATGGAAGGGCGCGGTGCGTGGGGCGTGTGATGGGTGGTGATGCAGATGCAGGACCTCGAGTGGCGTTTGTTGTGCTTTCGGATCGGATAGGATCATGCTGTCTTTAGCGTTACATGCACCCGGTGTAGAAGAGAGTCATCGGAAGGGAGTATATAGTCATGTAGTTGTACGATATGTCTACGATTTAACCTGGTTACCATCCATTCACAAGCACTTGGGATCTAGTCTGTGCATCGCGATTGGCAGGTTTGAGGTGTACAACGGGCCCTGAATGTGGCAATTTGAGGTTGTTGACGAGCGGCTACGTGGTGAGCTGGACCGATCTAGATTGACACCTAGCCGAAGTGAACTATATGTTCCAACCCTCAGACTTTTCCATCGTTCTTCCATTCTTGACGTCTGTTAATTTTAACATCATTGATGCTCACTACTCTCATCTATGAGCTCGCCACAGGGTTCGGTTGATACCGACATCGTGACCCAAACGATCGTCGCAACTCCGACTGAGAATGACCAGACTTCTACCCCGAGCACGCTTAGCAGTTTCATTGCGACATCGACGGAAGTGCCTGAGACTACCCCCATTCGGGGTCCATTAACATTCTTTTCCACACTTTTGACGACATCGCCGTCGCTAAAGCCGCCGACTACAAGCCTACTCTGTATAAATTCAAACTCTATCCCTACTACATTCACCAGAACGACCACGAAAACAAGCGGCACCATCACTTACAATAGTCCTATATGTACTACGGATTCCCCACCTACCAAAACCACCGTGGGTCTTGCGACCGGCCTCTCCCTCGCTCTGGTAATGGTCCCAGTTGTTGGCTTCTGCGTCTACAATTTATGGCGGCAGAAACGACAAAAGACGAGACAGAATGCAATTCTCGTAGATATGGTGAATGCCGATGGTGTAACGGCGCGTATCGAGCGGCTGAGGGAGGAGGCGGTTACGCCTGATTCTGGGTCTGTATTTAAGAGCGGGAGTAGTCTGGAAAGTTCTTGATAACTAGCTCTGGCATATCGGATGCAATCTTCGTTCATTACATACATAGTTAGAGTCTTGACCGGACGGTAGTACACAATTGGTGCAATGGACGAGGTAATGTGTTGTGCTGGCACTGGCGCTGTGTCCAACGCAGCGCGGTACAGCGTTAATTTGTGCCATGGCGTGCAACAATGGCCTTGCGCTCATTGGAGAGAGCCTTGTGACCGTTTTTTGCGCCACGATTTCCTTTGTTTGCGTCGTGCTGACCAGGCGTATTTTCATACTGCCTAATTTGCTTCATTTCCGCGTGAGTGAGTCGATGATTCCTTATATCGAGCACCTTCAGGTATGGTCGACCATACGGTAGCTATCTATGATCACTTCGTCTCACTATCGGAACAGCTCTCTTTCTTCTCCGCCGACAAAGGCGATCTCGCATGGACACTTTCAACTATGTGCCCACGCAGACAAGCGAGCAGAGAGTCGAAACGAGACACAGGGGCGGAGATGAGAAGACCGAGCTTCATGGTCATGCAACAATGCCTTACCCGGGCGTGCCAACACGTGAACATAGGCTATCACCCACACCATCTGGAATCAGTGAGCTGGACGACAGCGGAAACGAGTTTGAGCGGCATTCCGTTACACATACACATCAGAGTACGCGTGTGCCTGTTTTATCTGGTATCAGTGAGCTTGATAACGGGCTTGAGTCGCGCGCATTCCTGAAAATATCTGGTGATATTGGCCGCAACTTCTGAGCTTTTCTGATGTCAAACAGTCGAAATACAAATATTCTATTTATCATGCAATGATTTCTTTTCCTACTAGCAGTCTCCATGTTTATATTGCTTTTAATGCTCGCTATGTTGTCTTCGCCTGCGACGAACAGTGCCCAACATGGGGCCACCTCCGTACGTAGACCAATCTCACTCCGTAATTTATGTGCTAGTCTTAATCTCGTGCAAGCTTGGTGTGTGATGTTGTTTTATCCATTGGTAAAACCAATCACATTACACGCATTCGGTATCTGCCACAGACACTTTGAGCTCGTGCCACATAGACGACCGTTTGGTAGACCGATGCACGAGCTTCGACGCTAGGATTCCGGCATCCTCCACGCCGCTCAGATTTAGCTTTTCACTTGAAAAACACTCTCGCTATATGTCTGCATGCATTGAAGTCGCGTATCGTCAGTATGGGTAACTCGTTTTCAAAGGGCATACTTGCCTTCCTCATCTTGACTACACCTATCATCGCCCGTCGCGATTGTGCCGAACAGAATCCTCCACTGATCTTTCCTCCATGCACAGTAAGAAGCTTCACCTCGAACCTTGAGATTCGTGCTAACTTCAGACAAGTCCCATGCCTTCAATGATGAAAGTGTCGAACATGTATGCCTGGAAAACCTCCGTGGCATATGTCTCCTTACAAACGGAATTGAAGAGTACTTCTCCGGTTATGGCGAAACATTGCTCGAAGATTGTACTGCGGATGCGGATCGCTATGGTGGGCTGATACCAACATCATTCTCGGGCCTTTCTCACTATCTGTAGAGTTTATCAACATGTTCCAAAAAGAGTGTGCTTCCGTGTCGTATACCATTACGAGCATACCCGGTGGCTTCGCGAAATATCTGACAACGACCACGAGCAGTACGAGGACTGCTGTCTCGCCAACCACGACCTTTCTCAACCCGATGATATCCGACAAACCGAATTATTGTCCAGATGACGCAGATTCTCCGCGTCCGGCGTCTTGCACACCGCTGTCGTCACGAACGTCACAGTCCCCCTTTGGTTGGCCTACCCCTACAACTACATCAGTCTCCAGCTCGTCGATTAATACATCTCCATCGACCACCAACACGAACCATACCGCAACAAAATCTGCAGTCAGTTCGGAGTCGATACCAGACTCGGGGAAGAAGACAAGACCAGGTCCCTCACATATGGTAGCCGCAATCTTGGGCAGTGTTGGAGGATTAGTTATTGCTGCGGGAATGGTTTACTTCATTGTTCGGCGGCGCAAACGCACGGTGGCTCTTATGGGACATCACACACCTGGTTATGCTCCCAATACGACATTCCAGCCGCAAATGGCTGGAGAAGATCTCTTCCCACAAAACAACACATCCTCAGTGAATATGGGCGCGTCAAAACTACCTCTCAGCGAGTTGCAAGGCTCGGAAGTCGCTTGGATTGGCACTCCCACGATCGGTGAAACGAAGAATCAGGGAGTAAGTGAACGACGCGTTACTTTGGTTAGCGAATTGGATGGCCTAAGCGTGCAAACATTGCATTCGCTAGAAAATCGTAGGCTCGGTGATAGGAATGTATAAGATAGGAATTCTGTACACATGTTCCTATCGGTCAGGCGTCGGGATATACAAGTGGGATTCGCGTTCAGGGCTGCTATTGTGGACAGCAGCACCACTTTTGCTGACGAGTGACACACGCTTAACGAGGACTTCAATGGTGAAAGGGATGGTGAAGGGATATCAATGGCGCAAATCTTCGTGAAGAGCTAGGGTTATTAGCTTTGTCGGTTGCGCAATAAAGATAATCGTTCAATTGTACTTGAGTGACATTCACTATGGAAGATTTGATGCTAACCAAGGAGTCGCGTTTGCGGCCGACGTCACATCAAAGTCAAAGTTGCGATTGCGAGGTTCCACGAACCAACACTAAAACATCAACACCAAGTATGCGCACTTCAAATCTCTTGTTCTCGCTCTTTCTCGCAGCTGCAGTGGCTGGACCACCCTGCCAAAGCACTCAAGATCCTCCGCAGCGGCCTGGATGCACGGTAAGAAAGTCGCGCCTCGAAATTTGTACACAGCTGACCTGACGAGCAGGATGACTGCTTAAAAGAAGGAGATATAAAAGGGATTTGTCTCAATAACCTGCGCGAAATTTGCGCGGTCGACGCCACGGATGAGTACTTCGATAACTATGGAGACTGTTTCCTCAACGATTGCCATGATGACGATGATCTCTACAGTAACAATATCACAATGAGAACAAGCTTTCAGTGCACTGTTAAGCTAATACATATGCAGGCTTTCTCAACACGTTCAAAATCGAATGCGATGCCGTCAAGAAGCCACTTACGAAGATAGATGGGCGGCTTGGAGATTTCCTTACTAGACCGGATGATGGAAGTAATGAGACTTCGACTTCGATATCGATATCAACGTCGACTTGGAGTCCAGAAGAAAGCAAAAGCGACAGAGTAACGAAGAGCAGTGACGCCACGACGGCAAGCGAAGCGCCGAAGGAATCGACATCAACAACCTCGGAAATATCCTCAACCACACAAACGTACACGTCCACATCACAGCCTCAACCAGGTCCAGCTCCGACGAATGCACCTCCGCCCGCGTCGACAGATATTCCGCAGACCTCTACCATGTCAACAACTACGCAAACATCAACAAACGCAACACCAACGACCACACCAGCCCCACTACCGAACCCAAAACCCAAAGACAACCCCACATTGAGCAAAGCTCAAGTTGCAGGTGTTACTGCAGGTGGTATAGCCGGCCTAGCCGTGGCTATCGGCGCAATCATCTTCCTGATTCAACGGCGACGCAAACGGCCCGCATCGTTTTCACAACCCTCGCTTCCAGAACCACCTGAGGCAGTGACAGGGGCAACTTACACAACTGACCGTTTCGGTAACGTTCATCCTTCGGAGTGGTCGGATGCACCGCATTACGGTGGGGGTGTGCAACAGGCCGCGGGCATTGGTGAATCGCAAGGTGGATTTGCACAGCGGGCTTTTATGACGCGGAATGCGGATTTGGGGACGAATTTTTGAGCTGACCGGCACTCTGCCATAATCTGAAGTTGGGCAGCTTTTGTCTTGTGATAGAATTATGGTGTACTCGGTATAACCCCAAACAAATTTCCACGGACAGAGAGGTAACGTGGTGAACTAACGACGTTGGGAAAGGTTACGCTTGTGTGAGTTGTCTCAAGTATCACAAGTGGTGCAATTAATGCTGGTTCCTTGTAACGTGATAGTGATTGTTGGGAACCCACTGACCAACGTTGCATTGTTTGCAATGTTCGACTTACAGCTTTCACTGGTATGAATGAAACAAGAATACTCGAGATGATAAAACGATAACACTTTTTCCCTCAGTAATGCCCCTGATAATTATGAACATTCGGCATCCGTTTTCCACTCCCTCTGAGGTTTCGCGTAATAGCGACGGATTCGAACGACGCTCATCTTAATACCCGAATTCCGTCTCTTATGACCAGGAGATCGTTCTGACGGTATCACAACGTTACTGTGTTCCATTTTCACGGTAGAACCGCATTTTCAGGGCTTCATCTATATGAGATTCAGTAACATGCATGATTGAGGTAACGTCTCCCAGTAACATATTACTATGAACATGAGAGATTTCCCTCGGGAGTGCCCAACATCACCGCGGACGGAGGTCTTCAGATCCTCTTCTCGTCGAGCTTCGAACGGTCATCGGCGAACGATAACATCCCATCAACCTAGTAAGTGGGCTCTCGATAACCCACGTACCACATTACTCACAACATCAGCATCACGATCGAAGATACCGCCCCAATTTAGCAAATTTCCATCTCTTGCTTACGCCAGTCACAACCGTCAGATATCCGATCGACGATGAAGTTCTCGCATCTTCATCCGCACACCATCGTGGCACGCCACCACCTCAACGGCCATGAAAAGGGTGCTATCATTGCATTGTCGGCGGTAATCGGGCTCTTCGCGATTATTATAACGGCAGTTGTATATGTTTGGCGGACTCAACGCGCGGGAACTACGTCAAAGGAAGTTGAACTAGGAGGAGAGACTAAGAAGGCCACGTGGAAGAGTTGAAGCGTGCACTGGACGGGGTTTTCTTTGACGTTCTGTAGAGAACGACGTCATTTTGTCAACGAGTTTGATCTTTGTCAAGCTTACTATACTCTCCAAGAAGTCTGGTGCCAATCAGTGTGGATATAATCTCAGAAGAAGTCTATTAGTTCAGTGTCCGGAAGGATGTCACTGCTAAATTTCTAATATCCGTGGTGATGCGCGCCATCCAGAGATGCATAGTGTTCATCACAGACACTTTTTTCACATGTCATTACCTGGCGTCCTTTTCACTTGAGTGGAGAGCAATTATCCACAATAATATTATTACTTTGCTACAACTACGTCGATAGGGATATTGAGTTACCGTGATAACCGGTGAATAAAAAAGAAATTGAACCACGTTGCCAAATTCGATGTACTCCGTCGCTCACAGAACACTGCTGTTTGCTTCCCACGTTCAAGGCTTCTTATAAAACCCACTTCCTACCGCCTTGGTCTTAGCATCTCCAGTATACTTCTTAGCCCACTTCTCATACGCCTGCTTCCCTGACGAGCCAGTCGCATCCGGGAAGTCGACCGTGCATCCAAGAGCCTTGTACCCTGGAACGAGATTATTGCTCAACAGGTTGACTACACTGGACAGCACATTGACCGAGTTGAAGAGTTCGGACGGGAAGTTCGCATATATCGCATTATACAGGAAGCAACTGAATGCCTGAGGGTTGTTGGGAACGTCCAGGGGACCGAGGACGAAGGACTGATCCGCACCACCTCCACCCATCGCAGGCTTTGCGTAGAGGAACACGTCGAGGATGCCGCCGACGGCTTCGGCGATGGTCATAGGCGTTGCGCGACGGTACCAGCCTTGCTGGGGAATGCGTTCCGGGACACGGGTGTACGTCAGCTCTGGATCGGACGATGCACCTGATCGCGCAGGCTTTGCGCCGTAGAAGCTTGTGACGGAAGCCTCATTTGCGACTCCTCCCGCACCAATCGTACCGTTGGAGAAGAAGCCCGGAATGAAGTAGTATGCGCCCATGACCACAGCCGAAGAAGGCAGGTTGAAGTAGAACTGCTTGTTCGCCGCCCTGGAAGCCGCGTATCGGTTCTTGAAGTGTTCCTTGATGGCATCCACGTTGTACGTTCCATCGCCCTTTGCAAGAGCTTGTTGGTGCAGCTGCTTGAACAGCTCGGGCTGGAAGGAGATGTTGTCGCCGTCGAGGTAAAAGTCGAGACGGGTGGCAGATGCATCGCCCTCGTTGAATTTGCCGTGGCCTGCAATGCCGGACGGTGTGCCCAGGATGCCATTGAGGGCGCCGTTCAAGACGCCGACTCGGCTGTCCGGTCCACCAATGCTCATCTTTTGGGAGATGACATCGCCGCCATCTAGTGCGCCGCCGGTGGAGAGGAGCGAAGATAGATCAGCACCCATGTTGAAGAGCGCTTGTGTTCCGGCGTTGATCTGACCGATAGTCGCGATTCCGTTGCGAGGGATATCTGTGGTCCGTCAGTAGAGCTCAATGTGATCCAGGTGCGTATTGGGACATACAGCCATGATTTGCGAGCGTGTTGAGTCCGGGGCAAGGCCCTCGCTGATCAGTGCGCCCAGGAGCCTTGAACGGGTAGTTCGCTGAGTATGTCAGTATGTATCGAGAATGAATTGGGGATGAACATACCCTCGGGAAACTTCTTCAATCCATTCACCGCATCCTTCGTAGGAAGAAGTCCCAGCACAGGATCTAGCACTGCCTTCAATGTGCCACCAACCAATGTAGTCGCGCCGTTGAGTAGTCCAGTGTTAAGCTGACGAGGAGCAGGTTGATCCGATTTGCTTGCTTCAGGCGCTTCGAAGCGGCGTTTAATTTCGTTCTGCGCTTCGGGATGGTTCAAGAGAGCTTCCAAACCCTCCGGCTTCAGCCATGGAAAGGCGAGCACACTTGGTGCAGTTAAAGCCGCGATTAAGATGGCGGAGCGCATGATGAGTAAGGGAGTGATGCGGATTGGAACAGCGTACGGGCGAGGGCTTCTATCGACCCATCCCTTTTATAATAAGTCCGATCGACATCTGCCAAAACCAAGCTTTGGGGACGCATGCCTGGAGGCGCATCCGCAATGAAGATTGCCGGAATTACCGTCTGCCTCCCGTGCGTCAAGCTTCGTCGGCACAATTGTTTGGCCAATCAGAACATTCGAAACTCCGTGGATTACGCACCGTGGATTATACAGCTCCGTTCGGCTTCGTTGTTGCATGGATGGCTCCGATCAAATACTGGAGCTCCTTAATCATCGATCGTACTATGGTGCGCTAGACCGAATATGGAAAGGGACATCGCCGCTTGTAAGAGGGTCTTTCCTGATTGGGCGATCTCACGAAAGGTTGCTACTCGCTTAGACTAGCTGATCTACAGTGAAAATCACTGGTGGTAGAATTTACCAAAAGTTGTGGATGCTTGCGCAGGGTTTAGCTCGGGATGCAGTGCATCCGGGCAGTGACCCACAGACTTACTTCGTATCTAGAACTGCGGCCCGCAGAGACGTCATGATGGCGGTAATGAGAGAGAGGGGATGTGGAGGCTGTGGTGGACGCAGGCTTTTACTGCTGCTTTGGAAGCAGCAATAGGACACGTTGTGGGCTCGTGGCTCGCAAGCCATCGTTGAAGTAGAGTGTTGAGAGTCGCTACTAGCCTTGTTAAGCCGCTGCACTCGGTTTTGGTGCATCACCATACATCAAAGGCCTTGGACCGAGATCCCATTGGGTTTGATGATTAGATTATTGCTGTGAGCTCTGGACTACACAAAGTCCTACACAAACAAACTCTGAGAAATTTTGGTAGATCTACTTCGTACTTTCACAGATTGCACGTCGGCACGGAGACACTGTAACGACGTCAGTACGATACTGCATTCTTGTTCTAGATCAAGTGGTGGAGAACCTCAAAGTGTCTACTAATTCCACCGATTGAGTGGGTTCGCAAATCAAATGAACGCTAGACCTCAGACCATCATTCGGGCGTGCAATTTGAAGGACGCTAGTGACCCTAAGCGTCGACGTAGGAAGCACCCAATGACGAAGAATGAGTTTTACGATCTTGAAAATAAGATGTTCCGAGGCTACGCTGATCTGATGCATGGTTACAAGAGTCGTCAGTTCAAAGCAGTATGTAACACGTATAAACGGGCAACAGGTGTGACTTGACCTCTCACGGCTCCCCTCCTGCTTTCCGTCGACCCACATCTACCCTAGCATGAACCAGCAGCCGCAGATCGCATCGCAGGTGACCTCATAGCAAGATGTTGGCCGAAAATAAAGTTGGGTGAGCAACACACGAGCGTTATAGCGTCAACTAAGACCCTAGCCTTAAGGCATATGATAATAGTAAATCTCTGCCTGCATTATCACACATCGGTCTCAACATCTGACTCGAAAATACTCGAGTTCTTTCAACCCGTACTATTTACTTGTTTGTGGAAGGCTGTCCCTCTTTTCTCTCTCCCTTTGCTCATATGACGGCCGAAGCCGAAGGAGCGAAAGAGTTCCGAAGATGAGATATATATTGCTCAAGGCTTAATACATGATTCTCATTGTATGATATAACCTCCGTGAGCCCTTTTCGGAAACCATTTACGCAATAAGGTCCTTGTACTCCTGGCAAATTCAGCTTACTATGCCCCACCTTCTTTAAAATATTCTGGACATAAAATGTTGCTGAGACAACAAAGTGTGCGCCTCTCCATATGTCCCACCATGATGCACAACCAGTCATCTCATGGGCGCCTACTCCATTAATCCAGGGCGGTCATTAGCTACCTTACCCTTACACGTAGAAGCCTCTGTCCTCATCAAAGCGCCAGAAGTAGCGTCTTTCTGGATCTGCCCAAGCATGTTCTCAAACTTTTCCCACTCAGGCACAAGCTTGCCAGTGATGATCCCGGCAGGGACCTGAGCATCATACACAGCCAAGACAGCCATCTGCTTGAAGTTTTCTTCTTGGCTCTTTTTGGCGACGCTATTGACCAGAGCTCTGTCCTTGGCATAAGCGTCTAGCCACGCCTGCGTTTCCCAATAATGACCGTTGGACTGGTTGAAAAAGCCGTGGTCGGCGAAGTTACGAGCTGCGGAAGCGAGAAAGGTCTGGAAAGACACGGCTCCGTGTAGGATCAGATTGCCTTCGTCAATTTCAACTGTGCCGTCGTGGGGGACGAGGTTGATCTTATTGGAGAGATGAGGAAGTGTGATGATGTGGCGAAGGTATTTGCGCATGTTGAGGGGGACTAGAGACATGAAGGTTCCAACACTCTCCGTGCTGTAGTGATGTTAGCACTACTTCGACTCAGAGTGTGAAGCCATGTACTTGCGAGATAACCGCGTCCTTATGACGACACATGATCCACGGCTCTTGACCTCCACAATCGTTGTACGTAACGTTGAACAGCTCCCCATCGCTCGTGAAGTTGAGGCCAGAACTTGATTTGGCAATCATAGCAGATCTTCGTGGTCATGTTGGTTCTAATGATGGTGCCTTGGGTAGACTGGAGCTGGTCCAGCATCCTGCGGCTGAACGTCCGGTTTTTCGGCTCCAGAGGTGCGTCGATGACGGGCTTGTCCAGATCGACATGGGCGTCGAGTTGTGAACCGAAAATGGAGGTGGCGTCAATGAAGACGAGAGCCATGACAAACTTCACGAAGCCGACCATGATGAAGATGATAGAAGAGTCGTGAAGACGGGAGTAAGGTCTCGAAGGGGATCAGAAGAGTGAAAACGGCTGGGGAAGTTGGACTGCCTCAAGTCTGCTGTTTGAGAGTCGTTGGTAGGCTCTTGATGTAGGTTTGTGGCGAATGTATGTGTACCCGTGAGAAAAGGCGCTGACATGAGAGCTGTGTTCGTATCAGCGTTCGCCTCTACTCAAATCTACCATAAACGCAACGAATGTCTTTACTACTCCATCGTCGACATCCACCATGATCGGCTGCCATCAGAAAGAGGATCTGAGCGAGGCGTATGTTGCTCGGACGGCACTTATACACTAGAGAAACTTACATCGAAGTAGTATTTGTAGGAAAAGGTCATGAGGCGGGGATTGTAGTTGAAATGTCACGGTGCCTCCAAGCTGGCGAAACTCTTCGTATCCAATGTTGTTTTGGAAAGCGCAAGTTGGCGGAAGGTCTGGCTGAAAAAGCCACGTTTCTCAACGCTGCTCCTTCTGCAACGGTGAGCGCGGTTGGATCATCTCCGTGAAGGGAGAGGTACCCAGTGACGCGTTCAGATCCCTTGCTGTTTCCGCTTCAAGTAGCTATCCTAGGCTCGAGCCATATGCATTGCCCTTGCCTGCAAGTGGCGGCTTGTGTAACGAGGAGATATCAGCGTGATCCAAGCCATCGGATACCCAGACGACAAGTATACGGATGGCAATCACACAATGCCAACACTCAAAAGTGTTACAAGATCTTCTCCCCCAAATCTGTAGATTCTCCTGCTGCATCTTTCAAACTCTCCCCTTTAATACTACCCTCTCATCCCCTCCCTAACCATAATTGAAAGGATTCCTACAAAGTGGGCAACTACTGCTCCCGCTACTCTTAAACCATTTGAATAAACACCCCCCATGGAACGCATGTCTACAAGTCCCACACCGCTTGTCCGGCAGCTTGCGATCGCTTCCCACAATACTATAGCAAATCGCACATTCCGTCTGTCCCTTCATCGCACCTTCTACATTCCTCTTGAATGTCGTAAGCGCATCGATCAAGCTGCCATTGAAAATGGTGATTGCGCCAAGGCTGGTGCGCAGCCAAGATTGCCATTTTTGCTCGTTGACGGCGACGCGGTTCAGGCCTTCAATGCGGGCGTTGATGAGAGGGAAGGAGGAGGGGAGCGAGATGCGCATAGATGTTACTTGCTCGTCGAGGGTGTAGGAGGCGGTAATTTCTTGGGCGCGCGGGGCGACTTTGACGGAGAAGAGGGAGTCGGGTTCGGTTTCGGTTTGGGAGTCGGACCAGTTTTGGACGGATTTTAGGGCTGCGGAGATGACGGGTGGTGAGATCTGTGGTTTGTTTAGTGAGAACTTATGAGAAACGGTGTGATTGCTTACGAATTTCTCGGTCCAAGGTTCCAATGTCACGACAATCGGACGCGATTTACAGTCGATATACCATGACTTAGTGAGTGACGGCACGTGGAGCAGACAGAGGTAGTATATGTGAGTAAGAAGCCACTGTGCATCTCGCCTAGGTAGTTCGATGTCGGGCGTATACGATGTAACGTCGAGCTTCGAGATGTCTGCGGGCTTATTGTGGGCGTGGCCTAGGAAATCAAACATGAAGTTGAGCAGTCCAGGTAGGTATTCGCCCTCTTTGATGTGGTCGACGTAGTCATTCTTGACCTTGAAAGAGGCGTGCTCAATGTGATCAAAAACCAGCACCCAACTAAGCAAGTAACCCCGCAGCGGTAACGGCACACTTCGCTCGAAGTTGGACTCTGCTAGTGCTGCGACAGTCGGCGCTTCCAGAATGAGAGATAGCAGCTCCTCGGGTAACCGTGCCGTCGTTTTCTCAAGTGCAGCATCGACTGAGATCTGCTCTTGCGCGGCAGGTATCTGTTTATGCAAGATATCAAACGCAGTCTGTTGGACTGGTTGCGACTCGACATATAGCAGCGGGAAGAGATCTTCGGTCGACTCCAGATGCTTGAGTGGTACCCTGGCAATTTGGCGTGCGAGAACGTCGTTAACCATTTTGAGTGGTTGATGGAATTCATCTGGGAAGTGCTGCGAGTGTTTGAGCAGATTGATGAGGCCATCGGCAACCGACTGTTCTGTCTCCTTCCAGACCTCTAACAGGTCATCGTTTGGGTCGTCGACTTGCGTCAGGGTGCGTAGTTGTGCATAAAGCTTGAGTGAAGCGTGCACGAACGGAATCGGGCTACATCTTGGTCAGAGCTCGTTTCCAGTCTAGTATCTCCAATAAGTAACGTACCTGTCCATACCCGACTCGTTCTCCTCCAATTCTTCTGTAGCCGACCAGCTCGCAGCAAGCGCATTCAATAACTCGCCCCAATGCTCGCCGTAGATGTCACCCATCAGCGGAAGTAGAATCGTAAGCGCTCGACAGACTTCAGCCTGAAGTGGAGTAGTGCCATTGGTGTCCTGGAGCCAAGGAATGACATGCTTCACGAAGAATATGAGTCGTTGCTTGGCAATGCTCTGTGCAATGTCTTCTTGGCCGTAGAGAATGATGTTCAGGAGTACCAGCTGGCGAAGCCCTATCAAAAATCAGCAGCCGTATGTATGGCTATGCTTGGAGATGTACTATACCTTCTTTAGGCTTCTGTTCAACATCCAGTCCAGTAAGATCCGCAACAAGCTCGTTGCACATCCTCTCGCAAGACTTCGAAGCAGCGAAAGGCTCTTTGAAGGCGTTTAGAAAACCAACAAGCGGGAATATCTCTGTGAAAAGGATTAGCTAGGTCTCCATACAGCGACACCTTAATGTTCGCTCACCTTTGCTCTTGCGTATCGTCTTGAGGACTTCTTGCGTCTGAGCAGTATCCGAGTTTCTCCAGCCACCAATTTCGATGGCATCGGCGACAAGCACACTGTATGCGCGGGCTGAATAGTATGCCCGCGCCGATACGTCTGGGTCAACCTTGGAAAGCAGTTCGGTTGCCCATGTCAGCAACGAAGACGATGTGTCAGCACTCGACCAGGACGTCTGTAGCCCCTTCAGCTCCCGTGTGACAAAAGCTTGTGCATCCGACATGAAGGAGATGGCATCAGCTTCCACGTCGGAGTTATATTCGGCCCAAAGCCCGTTCGCGCCAGCGAGACCAAGATTGTCATCGGCAAGCTGTATTGTGAGAGTGATGTTGCGGAGGTACGTATTGTGTATATCGGTAGGGACCTGTTCAATAGGGAAGAGTTCGCGCTCCTTGAAAATTCTGGCGACGTACTGCGTAATACGATAAGCAGCCGAGTACCCGTCCGCGTCTCTTGGAATCTTTCTAGCTTGTGCCGGTGCAGCATCTGATTCCACTAGGTACACAGCACCTCCAAGCGGGTTCGCGATAGCCAGAGATGTTCTCGGAGCTGTTGCAAGAAACGGGGCCAATGCTGAATTCCAGACCTCAGTGCTTGGGAAGACTCCTGCCATTCCATCCCAAGAGCTCCCAGGTTTGACAAGCTGCTTTGCGAGCTCGACTAGAGTCTCGACTGAGACGGATGTTTGCGTGGCTTCCTGAAGTCCATATTGGATCAGGTCATACACGGACTGCGACGTGTCCGTTCCGGCCGTGAGAACTGTCTGAATGGACGCACTGACTGAAGAAGCACTCTGCGAAATCTCATCACTGGGCGACTCAGAGGCTAGAAGCAGACCTTTAAGGAGATTGGATCCTTGTGGAGTAGAAAGGAACGCCTTGAGCATGGAAGGGTTCTGTCTTACGATTTGGCGTAGGCCTTGCAAAGCATAGGGAGCTTGCTGTGACAAAGATAGTGATTGCGTCATAGTGGAAAGAATGTCATCGGTGGTGTCGGCTGACAAGACCTTTGCCGGTGATTGTAAAATGCGGTTGAAGGAGTCCCATTCCAGAGACCCATCTATTGCACCTTGCACGCTTGACTTGATGTACTGCTGTAGCTCTGAATCTTCTGTGGCCAGTTCGAATGACTTGGGGATCCTAGGCGAGGTGAGAATGGCTTCCAGTGCTTTGGCCTTGGTGGGGGAGTCAGCCTCCTTCAGCACGGCCTTGAGAGCAGCGGTCCATGCATCCTTGAAACCATTCGAGTTGGAGAACGAATAGAGTATGTCCACGAGGTATGATGACGATGGGGAGAGGATCAACTCTGGAAGATCATCGCTGATAAACGTTTCCAATCGCCGGGAAATCTCCTTATCAACAAGAGTAAAGTCCCGGTTACGATGAAGAAACTCGGAAACCACGCCAGTTGCGCCGTATGGCTTACCGTTGCGATTCTTTGTGACTGCAAGCGCTTCTGAGACGATGGAAGAACATGACTGGCTAAAGACGTCGCGCAACAACGAAGACTTTACGGTCAGCGCTTGCTCTTGAAGGGTTGCAAAACGTGCAGCTTGTTGGGTCAAAGCTTTCTGGGACCGTTCGTAATCCTTGGATTGCTCTGGTGCAGAGGTTTTGATGTCGCCGACAAACTGTTGAGCAAATTCGGGCCACTTCTCCTGGAGTATGGCGGGCATCGCGTGCAGGTGCATGATCTGTGCAAGGAGCTTGGTCGGTTGGGATGGAAGGTTCCATTGGCTGTTGTCAGATGAAGGGCGCAGATATTGTGTTAGTAACGGTAGCACCATCTCGCTCAGTAGAGTTTGCTGGTCGTCTTCTGGCAAAGACATACTGATAGAGCCTGTGATCTCGAGATAGGCAGCAAAGGCAGACTCTAGGCTCATTCTCGACTCATCTTTCCTGGTGATGCCACTGTGCAGGGCACTGAGCAGCTCAGCCGCATCAGCGGCATTCTTAGGAAGAACGTCTTTCGGAAGAATTGCGAAGAGATCGCGCATCCGATCCCAGAAGTCCCGCGGGCCAGATTGAGAACCCCTCTTCAGAAATTGGCGCAGCCTCCTATCCACCGTTGTCTTGCTCTTGTAGTGTCTTGTCCATACTTCCGGGAATTGCTTCGTGAGTAGCACCAACGTATCGACGTAGTCCAACGCAGAGCTAGTCTGGTCCGAATTTAGGGCGACGGAAAGGTAAGATTTGCTGATGGCGTCAAGGCTCGCTCGCACTGCTTCTAGAATGGGTGTTAGTGACCGAGCATGTGCATGTGTGCATTCCGCCTACCTGGCTCTTTAGCAAGACATGTCTTCAAAAACCGGTGTGTTGACCGCCGTATAGAAGCGTCGCCATAAGATGCGAAATCCCATAGCTTCTTGTCTCCAAGGAGGCTCTCGTAGTCGGATTGGTGTTTTGCCAGCTCCTCTTGCTGCAGGTTTGCCAGCAGACTGCCCGAGAGCGCTATGCACGCGGATATAACCCTACTATACTTGGCTTCCGCGTCGTCCGGGCTGACAGTCCGCTCGTCGCTGAGTGTCTGCGCGTTTTCCTTGTCTATCGCGTCGCGGCAGTATCCCAGTATCGGCTGTTGGTACGCTTTCCGTATGTTCTGTATCTTCTCGGGTGTGTTGAAGACCTGTCGCAATGAGTTCTGCGTCGCTTCCGCCACAGAGCGGTCGCTATCATACAGACCACCAAGCCATGCGCCGACCGTCGTGGGCATGTGCCTGGCAAATCTCTTCCCCGCAGCAGCCGCCAGCTGGCCTTGCAAGGTGTGGGCATTCTGGCGGACGGCTTTCGCATTGTCAATGGCGGTACGGGGATACATTCTGATCTGCAACACCCTCCATTACTACATGAAGCATATGTACATCCACGGGTTCACGCACCCATGCCTCGATCAAGCCGTCCTCCACCGGCTCCTCCTGTGACGCAACATGTGCCTGCAGGTCCTCCAGCGCTTTCGCCTTGGTTGTGCTGTCCTTCTTTGACAGGTTTCTGAAGTACACGACGACATTCGGGTCTGATATCGCGGAGAGGTCGGGCGGCTCCGTCACGTAGGAGAGTTGCGAGGCGGCGGTGCTGAAGGCAGACGACGCTGTGCCGAAGCCGGACCCAAATGCGCTCGTGGCAGCCCGCGCGCTGCTGGCTTGCGCCTTCAGCTGTCTTTTGCTCATGGTCTCGGCGAGAGGGAAAAGGGAGGGTGAGAGAAGGGAGGCACAGAAGACGGGCGGCGGGTCAATATGTACAACGTTTGCGTCGCGAATTCTTCAGTCCTCGATGATGACGGCAGCGAAAGGGCGGAAGGCGCTGGTGGGGGTGATCCCTGTCCGCGCTAGTCTCAAGACGGATAGCTCTCGACCGCAACTTCATCTGAGCATCGAAGGCAACTTTGGTCCTCGCCAGCTCTTTCATCCACTTCCCTTTTTACGCCCACGCGCGCGCAAGGCCAGCGGGCAGTCAGCAGGCAGTCGAGATGAAGTTCTTCATAGAGTGCGTGATTCATTCGATCAATCTCCTAGACTCTCCTCTGTGCACGGGTCCTCGCCGTCATCTAGCTCTTGCCCCAGCCTCAAGAGGCGGAAGACCCCCAATCAAACCGTACATTTCGCTTCAATACAGCTAATCACCCTCACAGCGAGCTCCCGGTGCTCTTCCCGTACCCGCGGGTCTACCCCGAGCAATATGCCTACATGTGTGACCTCAAGCGCACCCTGGACGCCGGCGGCCACTGCGTCCTGGAGATGCCCTCGGGCACGGGTAAAACCGTGTCCCTCCTCTCCCTTATCGTGGCTTTCCAGCAATTCCACCCTGAAAAACGGAAGCTCATCTACTGCTCGCGTACCATGTCCGAGATCGAAAAGGCCTTGGCCGAGCTCAAGGCGCTGATGAAGTATCGCACGCAAGAACTTGGCTATGAAGAGGAATTTCGCGGACTAGGCTTGACGAGTCGAAAGAACCTTTGCCTGCATCCGAGTGTGAAGCGGGAGAAGAGTGGGGCGATTGTCGATGCGAGGTGTCGCAGTTTGACCGCTGGGTTCGTTAAAGAGAAGAAGGAGAGGGGGGAGGATGTCGAGCTTTGCGTTTATCACGATAATCTCGATTTGCTGGAGCCGCATAACCTCATCCCGGCTGGTGTCTGGACCTTCGACGGCCTGCTGAAATATGGCGAGCAGAACAAGCAGTGTCCTTACTTTACAGCCCGCCGGATGATGTCGTATTGCAATGTCATCATCTACTCCTACCACTACTTGCTCGACCCAAAGATCGCGGAGCGCGTCTCAAAGGAGCTTTCCAAAGATTGCATCGTTGTTTTCGACGAGGCACACAACATCGACAACGTGTGCATAGAATCCCTCAGCATCGACCTGACAGAAGATTCATTGCGAAAAGCTACACGAGGAGTCAACAACCTCGACCGGAAAATAACCGAGATGAAGAGCACAGATGCCAAAAAGCTCCAGGACGAATACGAAAAGTTAGTCGAAGGTCTCCGCAAAGCAGACGAAGCCCGCGACGAAAACGCCTTCATGGCGAACCCCGCTCTCCCTGACGATCTCCTCAAAGAAGCCGTCCCCGGCAACATTAGACGAGCTGAGCACTTCGTGGCCTTCCTGAAGCGCTTCATTGAATACCTTAAGACGCGCATGAAGGTCCTCCACGTCATCTCCGAAACCCCACCCTCTTTCCTCAGTCATCTCAGGGAACTCACATTCATCGAACGCAAGCCCCTCCGCTTCTGCGCTGAGCGTCTTACCTCGCTTGTCCGCACCCTCGAACTCACAAATATCGAAGATTACCAGCCGCTGCAGGAAGTAGCGACTTTTGCCACTCTGGTCGCCACGTACGAAACAGGCTTCCTCCTCATCCTCGAACCCTTTGAATCTGCTACCGCCACCGTGCCGAATCCTCGCATGCACTTTACCTGCCTCGATGCCGCTATCGCCATCAAACCCGTCTTCGAACGCTTCAGCTCCGTCATCGTAACCTCAGGCACAATGTCCCCGCTAGACATGTACCCGCGCATGCTGGGCTTCCAAACCGTTGTCCAAGAATCCTTCACCATGACACTAACCCGCAAAGCCTTCCTACCCATGATCGTCGACCGCGGCAGCGATCAAAATCAAATAACCTCACAATTCGAACACCGTAACGACGGCCCTGTGATCAGAAACTTCGGCACCCTCCTCATCGAATTCTGCAAACTGACTCCCGATGGCGTTGTTGTCTTCTTCCCCTCCTACCTTTACATGGAAAGCATCATCAGCATGTGGCAGGGCATGGGCATTCTCGACACGGTCTGGAAATACAAACTCATCCTCGTCGAAACGCCCGATGCGCAAGAGACCTCTCTCGCGCTCGAAACCTTCCGCACGGCATGCAATAATGGCCGCGGTGCCGTCCTACTCTGTGTCGCCCGTGGCAAGGTAAGCGAAGGCATAGATTTCGATCACCACTACGGCCGTGCCGTCATCAACATGGGCGTGCCGTACCAATACACCGAATCCCGCATCCTAAAAGCGCGTCTCGAGTTCCTCCGCGAGACATACCGCATCAAAGAATCAGACTTTCTCTCTTTCGACGCCATGCGGCACGCCGCGCAGTGTCTGGGTCGCGTCATCCGCGGCAAAGACGACTACGGCATCATGGTGCTTGCAGATAAACGTTTCGGCAAGAAGATCACCCAGCTTCCCAAATGGATTCAATCCGCCCTCGAAACGAAAAACACAAAGCTGAGCGTCGACCAAGCCGTCAGCCAAGCGAAAGCTTTCCTCCGTCAGATGAGCGTGCCCATGACCCGCGCTGAGCAGGAAGGCCACTCCTCCTGGAGTCTGGAAGATCTCGAGCGGCACCAGACTAAGAAAGCGAGCGATGCTATATCCGGGACCGATAATGCGGCTACTAGGTTGCTCGAAGGGAGGGCGCTGCCGGAGCGCATGGAGGTTGATGATGAGTTTGGCGGGCAGGGCATGGACGATGTTATGGCGGGGATCGATGGGTAGAAGACTGATCTTAGGCAGGCCTAGTTCAGGTGTGCAGACTGCGTCGAGTTGTATAAGATTGGGCCGCCTGTGCTTTGAGGCTGTTAGCATTGAGACTCCTATGGATGCGCTTTGCAGAGTCACGACTCGTACCCCAACGGGGATCGAAAGCGCACGTTCAACCATTGCAGATAATCGGAAAAGGTCTCATATGCATTCTCTCATACTACGCCAAAGTCAGGTTCAATTTAATTCCCAAGCGCCAGGTGCCCAAAAAAGGCAAAGCCCAGCAACGCAATCCCTCAAGAAAGTAGTAGAAATCCCATTAATCAAAGAAGTCAAAAGGAAGCAACTCAAGTCTCCATCTCCAAAAACAACCACTTGTCGCTGATAACCTCATCCCCGCCCGTGAAGTCCACTAAGGTTGTAAGTTCGAAGCCAATCCAACCCAGATCCTTCACGAGGGTGTTCATAGCGAGCGCTTCGGTGTCGCGGTCGATGCTGACGACGAGGCGGGAGCAGGAGAAGGAGTCTATTTCGCAGAGTTCGAGGAGGGCCATGAGTCTGACGGATGTTAGCATCGATCATGAAGTTGAGCAGATATGAAAGAACTCACCCAGCCTTGATCTTCCCGCCAATGACATCTCGGTCAAAGAAGACGAACAACGCCCTCTCTCCCGCCTTCTCCGCCACAAAACCTCGAAACCGGATCCCACCGACATAGTCCCAGACCTCGACCCAGTCACTGACTAGTCCCTTGTCATGGACATAGCCAACGGCATCAGGCGACGGCTCAGGTGAGTCCAGGATGCGGTCCTCGAACCGGTGTGTCGCCTCGACGGCGTACCCATCGGCGCGATCTTCTTCGTCTTCAAATTGCACACCCATAACAAGTGAGTCCTGACGCCCCAAGTTCCCCTCACCAAGGAAAACAGAGCCCAGTGTCCCACAGAAAAGTCTCTCACACTTTTCCGCTATGGTGTATGCAGCCCCCCCTCTGCGCGCCCGTCCGTTGCTCGAGAGCTTAGACGTGTTGTGGGCGGCGAGGGGGGGACTCGGCGGTGGTGAAGGTATTCCCTGTGCGATCCATCAGTACCATTCAATTCGTAGCAAGCCTTCCCCAGGCCATTGGCAGGGGTAGGCAGAAGCGCAACGTACCGAGCTGACCTCAGGAACACCACTCGGCCCCGCCAGCCCCCGTAGTAGAGTAGTGGAAGCCCTGCAGCGACGCCGTGGAGGCGTTCACCACGTAGGCGCTCGCGCGGACATTGGCCGTCGTCGAGCGGTCGCTACAATTACTACTACTACTACTGCTTCGTTTACTAGAAATGGCCATTGCTCGGGATTGCCACGGCTGCGTCGGGGTGTGTTTGGTGGAGAGAGGGTTCGTTGGGCGGGTGGATGGAGAGTCTTTGTGGGAGAGGCGGTGGTATCGAAAACTGAGGTCGTGGGCGTGGCTTGCTGGTGTTGCACACTGGGTTGATGTAGTCGGGCGGTCGAGTGCGAGCGAGAGGATTCTGGAATGCGAGGAGCAAGTTAGAAGCGGAGAAGCGAAGCGTGGTAGTGGTCCGTGCGGCGGTTGCGCCACACGTTCATTGGCTGGCGGATTCGTCCGCTGTCACTTGAACGCCGAGTCCCGAATGCATCAAAACTCCTAACAAGTTACTAAAGTAAAAGAGGTCCAAATTCGAACTTGTCTTAGTACACATAAGTCAACAGGCAAATGCCCTAGAAGATAGATACCTTGTCTATGTGAAAGCAAACAAACCCTTCTCATCGGTCAAAGCAAGGCTTGCAAAATCTCCTCTGTGAATCTAGCGGGAGGAATGGTCCACATAAAATCGAAGAGAAACAAGGGTAGTCCTTAGGCGAGCAGGTGATTATCTGTCTTGCTCGTGGTGCAAGAACGACGTGCACGCAGTCGAGACATGCACGTTCTCACTTGAGAGGAATAACAATTTTTGAGACACATCTATGGACTACATGAGCGACGAGCAAACTCCCAACTTTTCGAAATAGCATCCTCGGTAATATCCTGCCTATACTGGCAACATCGCCTCGCTATATGACAAAAACAAACATGTAGTGTGTCTACAAACGCATGCGCGACATGGTGTTGGCACCGGGCGAGAAATCCGTCCTCCCTGCACGAATCTCCTAGGAAACGGATTATGCAAGTGGGATATCTCATAGCGCTATGCTTGAAACCAGACGAAGGAAACAGGAAAGCGAGGCGCACAGGCGCACTGCAGGTGGATATCCTACGCGAGCCGCATGCGCGGGAGTGGGGTCCGCAGCATTGTACAGGAGGGAAGTGGGGCGCGTGTACGGACGTTCAAAGAGCTGCAACCGTCTAGTTGACTGAGATGCACTTGATGTCGAAGATCAGCTCCGAATTGGCGGGAATGCCAGGGATCGCCTTGCTGCCGTACGCGAGCTTCGAGGGGATGCTAAGACGACGCTCGCCGCCGGCCTTCATGCCGATGACACCGACGTCCCAGCCCTTGATGACTTCACCAACACCGAGCTTGAAGCTGAAAGGCTTGCCCTTCTTGTTCGCTGTGGGTACATTAGCATTCTACAATGGAAGAAGTAACAAATGAAAGGAAACTCACCATCAAACTGCTTTCCGTTTGCAAGCTTGCCAATGTAGCGCATCTCAATCTTGTCGCCAGACTTTGCAGGGCGACCCTTGCCCTCCTTCTTGTCGTCTACAGTGACACCTTGGACCGATCGGGGGTTGTTGGCAGGCTTGGCCTTGGTCTCCTCCACCTTGGGCGATCCGGTGGGACCTAGCTCCAGGTTCTTAGCAAACTGCACCTTCTTCTTGTCGCTGCCAGGCGCTTCGGCCTTCTCGGCCTTCTCCTTGGTCTGCTTCTTGGCCGTTTCCGGGGCAGCGGGCACAGCTTGGCCCTCGTTGTTCTTCAGCTTCTTCGCCTGCTTCTTGCTCAACTTCTGTTCGCCGTTGGTGGCAGGCGCCTCAGCCTTGGTCTTGCTGATCAGCTCATCCAGAGTGGTGCCCTCGTCATCGGACTCGGCGGCACGCTTGTTCTTGTTCTTCTTGCTGGCCTTGACGAGCTTGGGAGCCTCTTCTTCCTCGGTGTCAACCTCCATGACGCGGGGATCCGCGATGCCATCGAGAGCGTCATCCTCAGAGACGGACAGGTCCTCGTCGAGCTCGTCCTCGTCGGGAGACATGTCATAGTCCATGCCGTAGTCGCCGTCCTCATCATCATCCTCATCATCATCCGGGTGTTGGATGGCAACGTAGTTGCCGGTGAGGTAGATGTCGTGGGTGCCGATGGATTGGAAGTAAACGGGCTCACCCTCACGGACAGTGATCTCCAGGGTCTGCTGCCAGTGCTGAAATCGAGTTAGCTGGGACAAGCACAGGCTTCACAAAGACATGCTCACCTTCTCAGGGTCGAGGGTGCAGAGAACGAGCTCCTCGTCGACTTCGATGCCTTCCTCGCTGTCGTCGTCCTCGCTATCGTCGTCCTCGCTGATGTCGCCATTGACAGCCTTGGCCTTGCCTTTAGATTTGCCGTTAGCACCGTTCGTCATAGAATCAAGTTCCATCTCTTCGGCGGCGAGATCTTCCTTGAGCTTCTTTTCAAGAGCCTCACGCTTCGCCTTTTTCGACTTGGCAGGGTCGCTGGGTCCTCCGTTCGTCTCTTCCTCGCTCTCGTCGCCCTCGGAAATCTCCGAGTCGTCGTCGTCAGAGCCTAGCACACCGGCCTCGCGCAGGCGGGCCCTCAGCTCATCGACGTCGTCATCGTCCTCCCAGTCCTCATCGTCCTCATCGTCGTCTTCTGCGAGGGTAATGATCTTGAGCGTCGCGCGAGGAGTCTTGTGCTCGCCATCTCCATGGATGGCTTCGGCGCTGGGGTCGATAGCGGCCATTGTGATGCGGAACTACTGCTATCAGCTTGGTTCGCACATAGTAGCGATGCAGAAGTATAGGCAGGCGAAGGGCTGCCAGCTTTTTCACACGAGCTACCTATGGAGAGGGGAGTACTCACAGCGGCACGAGGGTCATCGTGCGCAGGAATGGGGCCTCCGCCAGCAGGTATGCGCAGGCCATAGACACCAGCCGGGATCATGTTCGCAGACATTGCGGAAAGCTGTAGGGACTTTTATGTGGTAAAAGTTGTAATAGAAGCTGAAGAAGCCTGGCGCAAATGCTGTCGAGTTTGAAGAAGGTCACACGGCGGGAGTCCGGTTTTGTGAACTTGTTGCAGTCGCGGAAGAAAAAGTCTTGAGAAGAGATACATTTTTGCGGGTCTTCGCCAAGAGTTCGGGCAGGGCCAATCGCTCACCGCCCGCCTAGCGGCAGAAAAAGCGGGACAACGCTGCCTGCGAACGCGCCCCCCCGGCCAAAGGCTACAGCGACGCGAGTAACGCCACTAAGACGCGACGTGCTTGACATTCACCTTGACCTTGACCTCGACCTTCGCCTCCACGCAACATCCACCCCCGCGACATGCTGCCGCCTACCCTTGCCCACGCATCATGACGCCGGCCCCGATGAACGCCCTCGACCCACCCTGACAGCACCCGCCGCTCAGCACCCACCATGGGCTCGCGCCTCGACAGCAACTCGGCCTCGGTGCGAAAGCGCATCGTGAACCACACCTTTGACGATGAGGATGGCGACGAATACAACGGATCCAAGTTTGGTGGTTTCACCGACTACTTTAGGCGGAAGAAGATCAAACTGCAGAACTTGGATGCCGATATACGATCACAAGCGACCGACAAGCCCGCCATCTTCAAAGGCATTGTAGCGCATGTGAACGGCTATACCCAGCCCTCGCTCAACGACCTGCACACGATCATCGTGCAGCATGGCGGCGGTTTCATGCAGTACCTTGACGGGAAGACGACCGTGACGCACATCATTGCCAGCAGCCTCACGCCGAAGAAGGTAGTCGAATTTCGGAAGTATCGCATCGTGAAGCCGGCATGGGTAGTCGACAGCATCCAGGCCGGCAAGCTGCTACCGTGGAACGAGTATCGTGTCGTCGACGAAGGCGAGAAGCAAAAGGTGTTGGCGTTTGACAGAGGCAAAGTCATGAGCCAGGCGAACAACAAGGCCAAGGGCTATCGTGACCAGACCGATACGAGCTGGTACACCGGTCAGCTCAAAAGCAGTCAACTTGGTGAGCCCGCGAGCACGCCGACCTCAAGTGGCTCGATGCGCTCGCGGTTCTCCCGGCAGAGGCTGCCCACCCCAGACGACAATATCGAAGAGCTACCGCCATCGCACCAGCCCCAGAAACTCTCTTTTGGCCAGGCCGAACCAGAGGCCGAGAAAGAGTCTGCTCGAGTTGCCGACGAGCTCGTCACGCCGCCAAAGACGAGCCCTCCTCCTGGTCCACTGTCTGACGGGGATAGCCGTATTTTTATGAACAATTCCATCACGCATCAAAGCGATGACCTATATGCTGATCCAGCTCCAAATCAGGAATTCGCGCCTGCACAGCTAGCCGAAGAGCAGGGACGACCACTACATGTCGTCTCAGAAGAGCAGAGTCCGCTTCACACAAAGAACAGGCATCTCACTGCTGAAGAGCACAACGCAATTCTACTTCGAGATCCAAAAATCCGCAAATCCACAGTGGTTGATCCCAACTTCCTCGAACAGTACTACCGCGAATCCCGGTTACATCATCTATCGACGTGGAAGGCCGATCTGAAGTCACAGCTGCAAGCCCTCGCCAACGAGAAGAGCTCGTCGCAAATAGCGAAACAGAAAAGGCCACCCGGAGCGAGGCGCTACGTCCTGCACGTTGACTTCGACAGCTTCTTCGCAGCTGTAAGCCTCAAGAAAAACCCGGAGTACAAAGAAAAGCCTGCAGTTGTTGCCCATGGCAATGGCAGTGGCTCGGAAATTGCAAGCTGCAATTATCCTGCGAGGAAGTTCGGTGTCAAGAACGGTATGTGGATGAAGCGTGCTCTGGAACTCTGCCCTGAGCTGAAGATTTTACCCTACGACTTCCCGGCCTACGAAGAAACAAGTCGAGCGTTCTACGATACCATTCTAGCAACTGGCGGTCTCGTCCAAAGCGTCAGTATCGACGAAGCGTTGATCGATGTGTCTAATTTGTGTATTGCCTTCGGTGGCAGCGATGGAAAAGGCGTGTTCGAAGGAAGCATATACCGCGAGCAGGCCAAAGCAGATGAGCTCGCGCTGTCGCTACGGGAGGAAGTCAAGAAGAAGACAGACTGCAACGTGTCTGTTGGCATCGGTAGTAACATCCTCTTGGCCAAATTAGCCTTGAGAAAGGCGAAGCCTGCTGGGCAGTACCAAATCAAACCCGAAGATGTCCTCGACTTCATCGGGCAGCTGCAAGTTCAAGATCTTCCTGGTGTCGCATGGTCGATTGGTGGGAAGTTAGAAGAAATCGGCATCAAATACGTAAAGGACATTCGCGAGTTCTCGAAAGAGAGACTTGTGCAAACGCTCGGTCCCAAAACAGGAGAGAAACTTTGGGAGTATTCTCGCGGTATTGATAGGCAAGAAGTTGGCGAGCAGGTTGTCCGCAAGTCTGTCTCTGCGGAGGTGAACTGGGGCGTGCGCTTCGAGAACCAAGAGCAGGCTGACGAGTTTATCACGAGTCTTTGTGGCGAGCTGCAGAAGCGACTGTTAAAAGAGAGGGTTAAAGGCAAACATTTCACCATGAAGATCATGCGACGCTCGCCAGATGCGCCGCTAGATCCACCAAAACATCTCGGCCACGGCAAGTGCGATACCTACAACAAGAGCATGGTACTTGGGGTGGCAACCAACAACAAGGATGTCTTGACTCGAGAAGCGTTGAGCATCCTCAAAGGCTTTGGCTTCTCGCCCGGCGAGCTGCGAGGCATCGGTGTGCAAATGACCAAGCTAGAATCGATGAAGAGTGCTACAGATGGCAGTGATCAAAGCTCACAACGCCGTTTGCAGTTCATGGCCAACGATGCGGAGCCCAAGGGTGTACGCAAAGCTAAAGAATCCGTCGAACCAGACCCTATTCAGGATGACCCTGAGACGCCTAAAAAGCCTAAAACAGCAGTGGACGACGACCGTGTCTCATTTGGACCTGCGGCGCTCAATCAATCCACACCGTCACGACGGCCTCTCAACATGCTAGGAACGCAGTTCATCATGCCCTCGCAAGTCGACCCCAAAGTGCTTGCCGAGTTGCCAGAAGATATTCGGTCGAAGCTGCTCCGACAAGCTCGCCAGTCATCTCCTACGCCAGCTGCACGCAATGTTGCTCATGAGAACGAGTCTTCACCCAGCAAACGCGTATCGTTTGCCCTCACAGCTCTCCCAGCGCAATCTCAGTTAGACCCCGAAATTCTCGCGTCGCTCCCACCAGATGTCCGCGCCGAAATTCTCTCCCAATATGCGGCAGGGGCAACACCACGATCTCCTTCTGGCCGGCCTAAACACGTCGACCAAACTATTCTTCCCCAATCGCCCCGCAAGAAGCGTGTCATTGGCATACCTGCCAAGAAGGTATTAATCCCACCCGTCAAACGCGGCCGCGGTCGTCCTCCGAGGTCAGCCATGCTCGCTGCCGCAGCCCTGGCTGGCGCAAAAGACAAAGCAGGCAAGACACTGACTCAAGCGAACTTCATCTCACTCAAGAACCCTGTGCGGGACAGTAGGGAAAACTCTGCGGAATTGAGTGCCGCGGACATCGCTGCGAACGAACCTGCGCTTGTCAAGCCAGACGCCTCCACGAAGCCATCCGCGGTCAACGGCTTAGACGCCGATTTCCTCTCTGCGCTCCCAGAAGAGCTCCGCAATGAAGTACTGGAAGATCACAAGCGCAAGAAACTCCAAGCATCCCGCCTCCTCGTACAAAAGTCCCGCAAAGTGGCTCAACCACCTCCAGCGCATATACCTAGACCAGTCCAGCGACTCAAAGTGCCTCGACCACCAAGACCCACGTTCACCATGCAAAAGCTATCCGAAGCGCAGGACCTGCGCCATGCCATGAAGGATTGGGTGAGCGAATTTGGTGATGAGGGCCCGTACGACGAGGATGTCGGTGCGTTAGTGAAGTACTTAGGGAAGGTGGTCAAAGAAGAGAGAGATTTAGGGAAGGCCGTGGGAGTGGTAAAGTGGCTGAACTTTGTTATTGGTGATGTGGCTGACGAGGACGAGGAGTTTGAGCTGGACAGGTGGGATGGGGCTGTCGTGAAGATCAAGGAGGGTGTGCAAGATGCTGCGAGGGAGAAGGGGCTTGGTGAGCTCGCTTTTGACTGAGGCACATCGCGGATTGATGTTGTTGTCCCACCTAGTTTCTGCTAATGATTGCGACTCTGTTACGAAATACAATACCAACCTTTCATGTCGAGCTTAAGCATTAGAAGCTCCGCCTCGTTGTGTGGAAAGCTCACCTCATGGCCTTTGGAAGGCCATACATCCTATATATCCTGGAAATTGGAAACTAGGTCGAGTTACGATTTAACAGTAGCCGGTCGATCCGGCTTTAACGCACTCAATCACGATCGCCAGCACACCCTGGTGACCATATCCCAATTAGGCTATGCGCATGATCAGATGTCAGGCTCATGATTTGGTAACGGAAGGAGCAGATACATTCCTCCCACGTTGTCATGTTGGCCAAAATATCGCCTGCGCACCTCTTCTTCTCTTCTTCCCTTTCCTCCCTTCCACACACCTTCGAGCCCAATTCCTTCATCTCCACGCAGCCGAAAAAGTGACAGCCCGCTGCCCCGCAACCTTCCGCTGCCCCTCGCTTGTGGCGTCCGTTATCGGCTTATCGGCGTTAGCGTACTGAGCTACGGTGGAGTAACAATCACGTCACGAGGACTGCGCACCTCACCACCAGACGACGCGCCTAGAGGGTTCAAGAGAGGGGGCTCCGCCTGGTGAGGCACGGCTGAAGGTGTTCTTCTTTTCAACTTACAGGACGTGGAAGCTCGACCTCGCAATACCCCACCTTGTCTGACGCTGGAGCTTGAGCTTCCATCTCGGCGTGCGACTCACCGCTCCGGATCTACGCGGGCGCGCAGATTCCCTATCCTACGGCGATAACAGCACCATAATACACAACTGGAACAATGGCGCCAACAGGCAACAACACTCCAAGCACACCCTTCCCCCTCTATCTCTTCCCCAGCATCCCCTTCCGTCGCCGCCGCCGCAGCTCCACCATCTCCACCTCAACAGCATCCTCGTCATCTTCCTCTCCACCAACCCAACCAACTTCCTTCCTCAGCTCAAGCTCGTCATCCCACCTCCGCTGCTCAAAATGCCTCGTCGATCTGATTCCCACGGCATCCATCATCAGCAAGGGCTTCACGGGTAGACATGGCCGCGCTTATCTCGTTTCCCCACCGACAGCGTCAACACTATACACACCTTCCAGTACCCTTCCCCCCTCGGAGCTAGGAAACGGTGATCTCCCAAACACGCACACGCATAAACCCGTGCCTCGCCAGTTAGTCACGGGCGCACATACGGTGTCGGATATCTCGTGTCGCAGCTGCGGGAGCGTGTTAGGCTGGAAGTACGTGCATGCCGACGAAGAAAGCCAGCGGTACAAGATTGGGAAGTTTATACTCGAGACGAAGAGGGTGGTGCGCGCGACGGGGTGGGAGGACGAGCAAGATGAGGGGAAGGAGGAGGAGATGAGAGAAGAGGAGATTGAGTTCGATAGCCAGGATGAGGACGAGTGTGAGGATTTGTTCTCGGGGATTTGGAGTCCGCAGCTTGCGAGGAGGCGGCGGAAGAACAGGGCTTGGGGGCGGGAGGAGTAGGACGTTGTGAGGCTGAATGTCTGGATACTCGGAGTACCCAGACTCGCGTCGAGACATTGCAGGACCAGAGGAGGAGGAGCATCTGTGCATTTTTTTCATTCCTTGGACACTGTTTTCTTCGGCGCTTTGGTTTATTGGACGGGTGGGACTGGCATTTTGATATACCACATGACACGACACGACACGACACAATACCCCAACACGGCAAGCAGCACGCTTGTCACTCACGAATACCACGTATACCAAGATTTCCACCTCATACCGCTACTGGGCGAACTTGAGCACCGGCGCCCCAATTCGGGTTTCTCCTTTTATCGTAAGGCTATATAGGGCACATAATACTAATATGAATCATTCTTCTCCTTTTTGCAGGCAATAGAGTGGTGCTCACATATGATCAGTCAAAGAACGTGTTGACTCCCGTTCAACCGGCAACTGTGTCGATTCCTCAGCACATCAGTCACACTGCAAAACAAACCCCCAATAGACCAAAGCAAAATTCACCAACGAACAGCCAAAGACAAATCATAGGTCAATTCCAATAACAATACGCGCACAACACGCAAAGCCACAAAAACGCATCACGAAAACACAAGCAAAGCCCACACTCAATCCACCCCTACGCAGCCACAGGAACCATACCCATCCTGCCCCCCGCCATCCTCGCCGCAATCCGATCCTCCAACTCGGGCAGCGTAAACCGCGGCCTCCGATACGTATACCCCACAAAAGCCCCCTTCTTGCGGATCTCCAAGACGGTACGCCCAACCTGCGGATCCCTCAGCATTTTATCACGCGGCCTCTTCTTCTCCTTCCTGCGACGCTTGGTGCGGCCGGCGATTTTCGAAGACGGTTGTCCGAGTAGAGCCTGTGGACTTTTGCTATGGAGACAAGCACCCGCTAGCTCGTCTTGGTGGCCGTCGCCTACGGGTGTCGGCGCAGTGGGCGTAACAGCCGCATCCGCATCGTCAAGATCGTCGTCGTAGCTCGAGGAATCCAGATGATCCGACGCACTCATGATCTCCGCCTCGTCGTCAAAGTACTTGGTGATAGGCTGACCGCCATGGACGCGCGGAACAAACGGCGGCCTCGAAAGGTGCTGAGAAGGCCAAGGGATGTTCCGGAAGAAAGGGTGGCTTTTGATGTCCTCGGCGTCGTTGGGGAAGACGATATGACCTGCGGCAGCAGCATTGCGTACGCGACGCGTCCCTAGGACGCGGTCGCGCAGCACCCAGTCGTTCTCGCGGTATTTTTTTGCGGAGAGCCGGTCGGGACGCTCGTCGAGGAGGTGCATCATGAGGTCGATGGCGTTGCGGGATACGGGCATTAGGGGGACGCGGTCGATGTTGGGTCGGGCGTAACGTTGCTCGGGGGGGAAGCGTAGCCAGCGCTTGTGATCCTGTGTACAATTAGTGCCGTGGCTCAAGCTACGATTGAGGGCATTTACCAGGATGCGGGTTTTTGTCGCTTGTCTGTTGTCGCAGAAGAACGGAGTACATCCGTACAGACACTGCCTCTTATCAGTCCTCGTGCCCTTCACAGTTTATCCCCAGCTACGTACTTCGTAGAGGATGATGCCGATGCTCCACCAATCGCATCGCCCATCATAATTCTCCCCTCGAATGACTTCAGGCGCCATGTATTGACTCGTACCAACGACGCTCTTGGCAAACTGGCGTCGCTGGGTCCGGTTGAGCCAGTCCAAGATAGGGCCACTCGCACCATCTTGCTTCGCCTCGAATCTCTCACGCGCCGTCATCCTCCCGTTAATGAGATCGAATGTCTTCCGACTTTCATGTCTCTCCTTCTCCTCTTCGCAATCTTGGGCGTCGCCATGGACATGCAGGTCCAAGTCGCGGAGCAGACGATACCGCTGTTCATTGTAGTATGTCTGGTTATGGGTCCAATGGCCGTCGAACGCGAGGCCAAAGTCGGAGATTTTGAGATGTCCAGACGCGGTGATGAGGAAGTTGTCCGGTTTCACGTCGCGGTGAATCCAGTGCATCTTGTGCGCTTCTTCGATGCACAGTATCATCTCGGCAATGTACCACCTGGCGACGTTCTCGTCGAGGATGTCTTCTCGTAGTAGTAGGCCTAGGAAGTCGCCTCCGACCATGTACTCCATAACGAGGTAGAGATTGTTGTTATCCTGGAAGCTGGCGATGAGCGGGACGACCCATCGGGAGTTTTCTGATGCGACCAGAAAGTCTCTCTCCGCGCGCAAATGTCCTTCCTGGCTGTTGCGTAGCATGTCCGACTTCCTGATGACCTTCATTGCGAATACCTGTTTCTGTCTTGGTTGTCCTGAGATGTCTGGGATATCCGCGTCGCCAATACCGTCTACATTGGAGACGCGATCTGAATCGCTGCTTGTCGAATGACCAGTGCTATCCAAGCCCTCGCTCTTCTCGCGAACAAGGCGAACCACACCGAAACTACCTTTACCCAAAACCCGGACAACATCATAGTTCGAGATGTGCACGCCCTTGGTTCTCTGACGGATCTGTGTCTTGGATTTAAGGATGCGCGTCTGACGAAGATGATTGGTTTCCGCCAGATTCCATTCTTTCCGCTTCTGGTGACGTTGTTCGTTGGGCACAGCCAGCGCAAAAAGCTTTCGCTCCATATTGCGCCGGCGCAGTGAGCGAGGACTGACCTTTGTACCGAGCATACAGTCGAAGTGGGATTCGAAGAAAATCTTTGCTGCGGCGGCATTCTCAACAGTCGCAATGGATGGTCGCGACAGCCGGGGAGCGTCTTGGCGGGGAAACACAAGCCATTGGTCGATGAACTGCTCCGAGCTTGGTTCAGCAGGAGGCGAGCCTCCAGTTGAGACGTGACGGAGTCCGTGTTGGCCACGATGCGTTATCTCAGCGGATCGAGGTGCGCCGGATGACACGAGTGAAGTAGGTGCCGTGGACTGGACACTGAGCGGGGGGTTGCTACTGTCGAGAAAGCTAGAAAATTGGGAGGCCAGAGTAGGAACCTCGCTCATCGGCCCTTTCGGCTGGAGCACATTAGACGTGTCGCTAAGTTGCTGCATCGAGTCGGTGCTAAGAACAGTCGGCCGCGAACTCAGCTTCGGGCGGTGTATCACAGTAGGATTGTGCAGCAAGCTGTGGGAGATTCTTCGTGTGAGCTGTCTGGATAGTCCTGGCGTCGATTTGCTTGCGTGCAAGGCTGCGGGATGCCGCTCCTTCTTGGGCGTAGGCGGCTCCGACTCTCCGTCGAAGACGGCGGCATTAGTGAGTTGGACTAGCGACGAGATGTCTTTACGCAGAGTACGCTGCGATCCTGTTCCCGTGACACCGGACCCGCCAGAATACTGAGAACTCGTCTTCCTCTCGGTCAGAGCAACTTTCGCGATATCCGCACGCTGAGTAACCTCGGAAGTATTTGCATTGGAGCCGCTGCTGTCGGCTGTCGTCACAATGGGACTCTGTCCAGAGCCTGAATGCATGAATATCGAGCCGACATATCCAGCAGCGGTACATACCTTTGCCGCTTCGGAAGATGGAGAATATCTTGACGCTACCCCGCCGAAGGTTGGAGAAGGTGCGGGAGGAGGGAAGACTCGCTCGCGAATGTGTTGGTTTGGCAAATGAGCCCAAACGAGCATCAGAGCCACCTTCGATGATTCGAACCTTGCCTTTGTCATGCGAGACCATGGCCCGGTTGGCGTCTTTCCTCTTCCTGGTGGCAACGAGAGACATCATTCTGGCGAATGGGGGCTGCTAAGCAATGGAGCTTGTAGTGATGCCAGCATAGGAGAAGAATGAGGCCTGAGCAATGCAATCGCTGAAGAACGACGTTGGAGCATGGTAAGAGATATGGAGCAGACGACGACGAGGTAAATTGGATAGACGAAGAGGTAAGGAAAGAGCACCTAAGGGCACAGGGGAACAGCGCATACGATACGAAAGAAAGAACGACAATGCAAAGTCGTGTAAAGACCTACTGGTTTGATTGAGAAGGACCATCTCGGCCTGGCATTGGCTATCTTCGACTTGGGGAGGTCCACGCTGGGTGGCGTGGAAACTGCTCGGCGACATTACGAGTTGAAGTTGATCCCACGGTCGTCTGGCGGTGTGAAATATTGCATGTTGCCTACGAACATCAGAACAACCGCTGAAGCTGCCATCTGCATCGTGATAAGCGGGTTGGCCTGGCCGATGGCGGTTGCAGAGCGCCGCGCCTGCAACCGTTCACTCAATATTTCGAGCACGTGCCATATGATGCCCTAGCTTCCGTCTCACCCATCCCTGGCACGGGCAATACATGAACTGCATGGCCTCCCTGCTCTCAGCAACACAAGCAATTCGTCTCCGCATCGTCCCATATGAGCCAATACAGCCATGCAGGCGTCGAACATGGGCCTTGCCGCAGTATTTCCTAAATGGCCCGCCCCAAGAAACCTCTGGAGTCTGCAACCCTTGTTGGCCGCGGGGAAAACCGCAGTCGATGCATCGTATCGCACATGAACCCTGTCAGACCCTGCGGCATCGAACCCAAGAGGGGAAGCTGTGCCTGTCGATTGTGACGCTTTGGTCGACTCGGCTGGATCCCGAGTCTAGATGGACCGCCCCTCACGATAACCGCCCCCCAGGTCTTGTTGTTTGTGCGTATCGTACAGAGCTGACCGATAAATCGTGCAGGATGGAGATACGAGTGCTGGCTACATATAAGAACGTAGCTATCGAGTAAGTCGTACCTCGCTATCTGCAAATTTCATTTACACCTTAAGGCTTCTACACCTTGAGGGTTCAAGCACTTCATCATCGCGAAGTTCTTTGCCATGCATTCGTTGTATGCAGTCCTAGCCTTGGTGGGCGTAGCCTCCGCATCTGGCAAATTCCTCTTCCCCAGGAACAACCCTCCCTCGCCCCCATGCGTCTACCCATATACCAAGTTTGTGTATTCGGGATGTTTTAAAGACGCTGTTTTCGGTCGCGCCCTTCCCTTCCAGACTGAGCTTGAGTTCACCAATGCTACTGTCGAGCAGTGTACAGCCTACTGCAAGGGCAACAACTACCGCTATGCCGGGTTGGAATACCATGGTGAGTTGTGAAAACCCATCAAGCAAAACCAAACTAACTCTACAGGACAATGCTTCTGTGGTACCAGCGTGACAGCGCCAATTGCCCCCGAGGAAGAGTGCAATTTGCCCTGCAACGGTAAGATAGCTCTCGCGTCTCTGTGTCGTTATACATACTGAACCTTCCAAAGGCAACGCAGAACAGGCTTGCGGTGGAGAAGACCGTCTCTCCATCTACCAAGATCCCACTTTCCCGGATGCCGACGATGTCGCCGTCTCATCTGAATACCTCTCACTCGGATGTTACACCGAGGGCGCCGCAGGTCGCTCGCTCGACTACTCGCAATGGGACTTCCTCGACGCCGACTCCATGACGACGGAGACATGCTTGACCGCTTGCGGCGCCAAAGGCTTTCCGTTCGCCGGAGTTGAGTTCGGGCGTGAGTGTTATTGTGGTGTTGTGTTGGGCAACGGTACAACCTCTACTGCTGCTGGGGAATGCTCCTCCCCTTGCACCGGCAACAGTACTCAATTCTGCGGTGGCCCAGACCGCCTGAACCTCTACGTCGCCAAAAACCTTGAGTCGACTGACCCTTGCGAACCGCCTGTCCTTTCGCCTTCGCCTACCCCTACCCCAACTCCTACACCAACACCGACACCGAGCCCATCGCCATCACCCAGTCCAACTCCATCCAAGTCCACTTGCAAAGGACACCACTGCCCAAAGACCTCATGCAAAACTTCATCGACCAAGAAGCCAACACTCCATCCCACTCCTACCCCCACCCCATCGAAGTCATCGACTACAAAATGTGTTGGATACCACTGTAAGCCAACAACGTCATACAAGACTACTACAACCCCCAAGTCCACTACAACCCCCAAGAGTACACCAAAGACCACGCCGAAGCCTACCTCTTCGACGAAGAAGACATCGTCAACCCTCAAGACTAGCACCTCTTATAAGACGACGGCCAAGACGACGGCTAAGACCACCACCAAAAACACGTACAAGCCGACGTCGACGAAGCATTACGGATGGTAAAGAAAGGCTGACAACACCGCAATGTCACATGGAAGTCGAAGTCTTGGGATTGGGATGGAAGCTCATAAAAGTTACAATGATGGATTTTTTTATGTATCGAACAGCTAATGATAATGAATCGGTAAAGTCTGGTTCTCTACTAGGACCCTGCTGTAAGCAGAGACACCTCGACGTGAACATTGTGCCTCGCTATTCTTTCATTATGCCTAGCAATAGATTAGGTGAAGTGACCACCTTATAAGCGTATTTCGGACGCGAAACTCATGCCGGCCGAGAAGCATCCTCAACACGGACCACCAGTTGACTCGACTGTGGCCGCCGCAGCCGCATTGTACAAGTGCAACCGCTGGACGTGCACAAACAATTGGACACGCAGGATTGGCAAGTCCCATTCCTTGTTAGATAGCTGGGGCACTTTCTCATCAAATGTGCAAAGCGCTGTTTCGACCTCAAGCTTTTCCTCCAAGAGCAGAGTGTCCAAAATCCCCAGGCTTGACACATGGTGTTCACAACAATCTTTCGGTATCTAACACAGCGGCCATCCCCTTCTTGAAATAGACTTGATTTTAGATGAGAAAACTGACGCAGCCCCTTGTAGAACCTCTTCTACTCGAGGATCCGGCAATAGACCAACTGGATGTGAGCGATGAGGAGTTGGTCGACCCAAGCACCACTCTAGGCCATCCATTCCTCTTAGGAGTGTGAGACGCACAGGCGGCCCAGATGTGGCCTTAAGGATATCTGTCTCATGATTCACAATGTCAGAAGCGTTGCAGGTAATGTCCCTGTAGTAGGTAGTATAATTTCCAGGTTCGGAGCGTTGATAACCGACTCCAGTAGGCTCTTGGACCATTGTGAAGAAACGTCGCCTTCGAGCTGCATTCGACGTACATGCGGGTTTACTTGCTGCCAATCAGGCGATGTGAGGGCGAACACATCGAAGGAAGCTTCATCCAAGTGCGGCTCGGGTACTCGAATTGAAAGAACGAGTCGGACACTAGCCTCGACCCTTGATCCGGCCATCGCCATGAGTACACGAAGATGGCTGTGTACCACTCGCTCTAAGCTTAAGCGAGATCGCATGTTCCTGCATTGTTACCTTCGACTGTCGCGAGAAACTAGTTAGGTACAAGTGCTCATAGGCTGTATTGCGTGCGCACTTTTCTTTCACCCTCTCAAAGCATGTGCTACGCCAAGCTACGGTGACTATATACCTTTCACACTCGTGATGACCTAATTCGATACAAGTGCTCATCGGCTCCTGCACACTCCGTAGTGCGACCATTGACTATTTATCCTCGCCAAACGCTCAACCGCAACCGAGTACCCCAGCGACGCCCCCGCCTGCAATGTCAACCCTCGTGAGACAGAAGCCCTCCTCACTATTTCGGCTCCTCGATCTACCCCCTGAGGTAGTCGGAATTGTCTGCCAATGCCTTCCAGACTCCGGCCTTATCGACATCCGGCTAGTCTGCCGAGCGCTGAAATTTCTGGCATTGAACGCATTCGGCCACAGATTCTTCCAGGAGCCCGTGGTCATACTTCACCCGTTCAGCTTAAACCACCTCCTCGAGATCTCCCGCCACTCCGAGCTCTCGAAATTCGTCAAGTTCCTTTCTGTCTCCGGAGAGCAGCTGCAGGGATCAGGTTCGAATCCTCGAGTTGAAAACAGACTGATTGAAATGGGTGAGAGTATCCGTAAAACAGGTTTGGATGAACACATGTTGGGCGAAGCAATCAAGGGACTCATGAACCTGAAGAGCATCGACATCAATTGCGCCTTATACAACAAAGAAAACGATGATCCTCCCGATGAACACTGGCTCCGTTGCGGATGGGGTTCGTTCAGGACGTTTCTAGGTGGTAACGATCTCGAGTCTGACGATGAGGGGATCGAGGAGACATGGGTGCAAGGCCAGGGTTCAACGGGCATATACGACAAGGTCGTCCGCTCCCTCTCCTGTGCTCACAAGCTTGACACGGTAATGCTTGGTACGCAATCCCTTGGTACAAGGCGTCGCGGATGCGATATAACGTGGGCCTCGCTCAAGACACCAGATAGTGAGCCCCTTAAAGATGAGTTTAACTGACTGCATACCGTAATGGTTAGATCTATCCATTCTCGAGCAATCTCTGAGATTGCCAGTTGTCGAACCTTTCGATCCGAAATCGGAACCTTGGCCTCGTGCTTTGAAGTCACAGCTTCGATACTTGAACTTCCGTGGCCATGCTCAGTCAGAACGGTACCATGACATTCTCCAAGCGGCTGAGCAGATCGAAACTCTGCACCTCAACGGCAACTTCTCCACCTGGACTCTTTCGCATTACCAAATGGGCCCCTACTTCTGGTCTACGCTGCGATGTCTCGGACTTCTACATGTCACCCTTGATGCAGACACAGCAGTTCAGTTTTTTCAGTCCCACGCGAAGAAACTGGCGACGCTGCTCCTCGACACAGTAGCGCTCTCGGACGGAGGGACATGGCTCGGTCTACTCAAAATACTGCATGCAGAGAGCCAACTACAGACCTTGGTTCTAATCAACCTTTGCGCCATCGCATCTTCGTCGTCGAAAGCGGAAGACTTCGAACGCTACTCGCTTTCCGACACCGACCATGCTCCGCACCAACTCACCTGTGTGAGCGTGCGAACTTCGTCATTAGCCCTCGGCTTGCTCATCGAAGACTACCAAGTAATCTCCCCATCGAGCAAGCTTATCCCGTCGTGGCCTTGCGATAGCGTGGTTGACTTTCGCAAGGCTAACGCAGGAGTACATGGGAAAATTTACTGGGACGACAAGGAAAAGGTGTGGAAGATGAGGGCTGAGATAGAAGGCACCCATTGAGATGAAGGCATTCAATTCGGTCTGTATCAGCACTCGAATGTACGGGCTGCGTCTCGTTCCAAGTGTGGATGGCATATGGCGCAAGGCAATGCATACTGAACTCCCGTTGATTAGCTTCTGCCTGTAGTGCATATGGACCGTTCGAATAGACAGAACTGCGATTTGAGAACAGTCTAGATGAAGAAATGCTCTATAACTTCTAAATACAGATGTATGAATAGAGCCTTGCTTCTGGAGGCCACAGTGTGTTCCCTCAGTCCTAATCGATGCTAGTGACTCAGTATACTCCTCCAGTCGGGCTTAGGAATGCTCATTGACGTACACTGGACGGAAATATGGCGAGACCCCGTCATCGTGATAAGGGGCATTGTGTCAAGTTGCGGATGGTGGGTGCTTTTGTGAACAACTATCTGATGGCCACTCACCTTCCATGGACGAATTTTTCTAGCTGCTTGAGGTGGATCTCAAGGATGCGCTTTTGGTGTTTCAGGTCCAACCATTGCTTGGTCAAGAAACAATAGTGTACCATAAACAGAGCCACCTGGGAAAAAAGAGAGCCTAGTGCAAAAAGTGCACACTACTCACGAAAGCATGAGGGTTCAGAGACTTCGAGAGATCACACCCTCGTCAGATCCGTCATCTTGAAAATCATCTTAGGACACCGTAACGGTCGGGCTGGCATCGACATACTACGCTATCCGCGTTCCCCGGGATCACTTCCATGCTATTAGTCAAACATCGTGTCATTACCATAAAAACCCATGTAGATCTCGGCGCTGTGCAAGCAGCTCAGGGCCCTCTGTTTAAAGGCGCTCGCTGTGCACGATAATCTCCTGGTCCCAGCACGCGAAAATCTTTGCCATGACTTGCGTGGAACTGATCCATTTGCACATCTCAACAGTCCAAACCAACGAACACACACCCACATTCCCAGAAAATATAACTCCCAACGAGAATGATCATGAATGCTTCATTGATGCCAACGAATATCTACCCACCCCACACCACCCAGCCCGGCCCCTCCGCCCACAGCGCATATAAGCCCACCCATCAAGCCTCCGGCGCGTGAATCGGTACGTTATCGTTGGGGAACTCAAGATTCCATTAGCCCAATCCACACAACACGAGATCGGGGAGCTCGGAGGATTGGGTCTCAATTGGGCCGAAAGAAGGAAGGGAGGAATCGAGACGAATGGGCGCTTCATAGACCGCCACGCAGGGCAAGTACCAAGTGGAGGGTGGCGCCGCCTTCCAGCTGGTAGTCTGCGGCGGTTTTGTCGTCGGCCCTGCGGAGGATTGGCATTAGCATCTGTGCCTCGGAAATTGGGGAAGTGGGAGGCAAGGGAGAGACATACATTTGTTTTCCGCCGTAGATGAGGCGCTGCTGCGCGGGCGGAATGCCTTCCTTCTCCTCGACGCGCTCCTTTATCCTTGAGACCTGGTCTGCGTCAGCTTTCCGAATCTCCACCTGTCCTTCCGCCTTCCATCGCGGTTGTGGCTGAGAGCGAGCGTAGTGTGTGTGGCGGGACGGCGGCATCAGCGTACCTTGTAGTCGGCCTCAATGTCGAGCTCAATTTCCTTGCCGGTGAGGGTTCGCACTCTGCCTTGATGTCAGTCCGTTGTCCTTATACACCTCCAGAATTACCCCCAGTGAAATCCTGGGAGCCGGCGAAACTCACTTGATCTGCATCTTGACCGCTCGTCTCCGCTCTTCAGTTGTGTCTCGGTGGTGCAGCTATTGGACGCGTCTCGGTACGTTAAGCCTGAATTTCGCAACGAGCGGTCTCGTGGTATGTAGCGGGTGGGAATGCGGGTGGAGAGGCGTGGGTAGTTCAAGCGGGTGTTGTCTGCTAGTCAGGCAGGCCAGTTCGACGATGACCAGGCTGCCGCGATGGTGGGGCGCGAAGAAGGCGCGAGGTGCGGCGCAGGCGGGGCAGATGTGGCTGGTGCATTGGGAGATGGAAAGAGGCTCGTGCGGGTGGCGCTGTACGCTAGCGAATGGTTACTTGTTTGGGTGAGAGGCGTTGGCTTCGCGAGGTTACGATTTCTCCTTTCGACGAAAAAGTGTTTCAGGGAGTGAGACTTGGAAGGATGGGTCTTTGCGCCGGAGTACTGTGTATCTCTGATGAGAAGTGGTTTTGTGGAGCTGAACGTGGCATGACAAGAGTCTTGGGAGCACTCCTTACCTTGGACTGTCGACCGGCAATGAGAAGCTATGCAGATTGCAGCGTCGGCGTACTCCTTACCTTTTACTTCCAGCAAACCAGTCCCTTGGGAGACACGACTCCCCAAAAGCTCACTAGATCAGCAGTATGCCCAGAATAACCCAAGTCCCAGTTAGCCAGCCCACAAAATGAACATATCCTCGATCCAAAACCGTCTCATGCACAACTACACATCGTTCACCATACCTCTTCTGGCTCTGTAGATCCCACCTCCGCAGTAAGCTCACCCCTCAAGCCCGAACCCCTCCATCCGATCAGCACATTCCCAAACCCACAAGACATCTCATGCAGCCTCATCCGCACCCAAAGCCCGTCTCACACATTTGCCCAAAGCAGACAATCAACCTCTCCCAATACGACCGCCACACCGTATCGCGACTCCAATCAGCAGCCCGCCCCCGCGCCATCTAAGCGCGCTGAGCCCACCCAAGCCCTCAACATGAAACACACAACACAGTTAGCCAAAATAGCCGCACTAAGAATATCACGAAGAGGAATTGAAGACATTGGCGCGATGCGACAAGCCGCATGCGCGAACCTTGATTGATTCTGGCTTGTCTCTCATATCTAATCGCAGATCCCGCGATACCGTGCCGGACCGCGCTGCCGCTATACGACTACCGCCTGCCGATAACCCCGTAGGGATGTTAGCAGAGTGGCAAGCCATATCCTTCTGTGCTCTGTCTGCATCCCCGGTACGTGGTCTGATGACCATGCCACCATAAAAGCCAAATCCGAGATACCATATATATGTGCTGCAGAAAGAAAAATGCTGCTTCGAAAGCTACTGAACAGACCGAAACCGACGCCATTGAATGCAAATCCGCCTCTAACAAAAGAATCTCCATCGCCTGTTGATGGGATTGAAAAATCGGGTATCTGATGTGAACAAATTGCAGCCAAATGGATAGTGTGAACAGATAACGTCTTGAAAAAGAAAGCAGGCTGATCAAGCCCTGCTCTGATGATGATAGTGATACCAAAGTCGAAGGAAAAGCTCGCCACTTGCGTATACTCTGTATACTCTTGCGCAGCGACATATGGCGTATATGGGACGAAAGGGTTATCAGCATACGCGTGTAGTTCCGGTGTGCTCGAGTATATCCACAGGCACGATGTCAAGTTGCAGAGTCGGCGATCTGTGTATTCCCGAAGATGGTCGTGGTAGCATGTGTACTGGCGACACGAAACACTCGGTCCCATGACAACATCCTCTCCGACACTGACCCTAAGAACCATTCGAGGTCCTCTTCCCGTGCAATGGGTGTTGCATGCAGCACCAGAGCACAGGGGAATGTTCTAGAGCTCAGGCCACAATTGACGTGCATCGTGGTACGGCGCTTGTACGATGTTGAGCCGAGGACCTGTGTTTCGAGCGCAAACGATGACCCCGATCCAATTGAGCGTCTGGTCGCTATGCAGTCGATATGCAATCGTGATGCACATCCGGGGCGTGTGGAAATAGATTGAGTCGAATGTGCGTAAGCTGGAGTTCGCCGTTGTGTTTCATCTCTACAAGGAGCTGAGAACCTGCTCGCTGACGAGAGCACTCTAAGACGCATGTGACCACCTTGACCGGAACGCGGCGAAGAAGTGCTGAACACGGCATAGCCAGCGGTTCTATGTATACTAACCAGTAGTTGTCCAAAAGTACTCCGGGTATTTGAAACCGAAACTTGCAGGGCGCCAAACTGCGGTTGGAAGATGAACGCCCAAGAGAAGAGGATCAGCCGTATTGAGTGAGGGTCCGGACCGAATAATCAGCAGCCGAACCGGCATTTCAGGCCATGGTGATTGCTCATTGGTACCATTTCTTGGCTTGTGTTTTCCACCGGGCTCGCACATGAGGGCAATCTCCCAAGATTGGGCTTTTGTGGCGAAAGGAATTGCTGAATTGTTGTTGTGGAGCTCATCTCGCTTGCAATGCCTGCGATGCTGACATTCGCGTTCGGGTTCCTGAAAGATAGCGCGCGAACATATGCTCGATCCGTATCTCCGTAATTTCACGTGCGCGGCCTCGCAGAAATCCAAATGCAGTCAGAATGCTGAAAACGCTGCCCGATCTACTGCATGCTAGTTTCCCGCTTGGGGGATGGAGCAGGTCCCCGGTCCATCTGGTGTGACTCAAATTGTCGCGTTTCAGCTTGATATGCCACCGGCCCTGGCCCGTGCCCTTGTTGTCCGGTGCGCCCCTCATTTCGTTGCGACGGTGTCGCATACGCCGGATCATTTTGATGTTGATGACGCTGCTCCTCTCCTCCACGACCTTGCTGATGAAAACGGTGTTCGCCCATGTCCCCGTATGATGCCCCAGCTTCTGTGGGCGCCTGACTCGAGATAGTACCGCGTCGGCTTAGAGAACTACCATGACCCTCTCCCCCGCGTGTAGAAGCGTCGGAACGGGCTCGGGCGTGCCCTCTTCGTCCTGGTGTGGATGCGGACGATGTTGAAATGTGCGAGAATGACGGCGAGTTGTAGGATTGGGGCGCCGACGTTGGAGGCGGTGGCGCTGCGTGTCCGCCTTGCGCTTTCCGCTTCTTTGGGGAGCTGGTGTAGTCTGGGTCAGACGCATGAGAGACCGCACGATGACGGGGCAAAGACGTGGGCGAGGTTTTATATTTACCTGAAGGGGTTGCTGGTGGGTTCCCACTGGTGGCCTTCTCCTGTTGCGTCGTAGGGGGCACCCAATGGTGAAAGTAGATGGATGGAGACGATGCTGGTTGCTCCTGTTGTGCTGGTTGATTCTGTTGATGCTGCTGCACGTTCGAGGACGCTGCAGGAGGCTGTTGAACGAGGATTTCGTTCGTGGTCAGCCTCGGTAGCTGCGACTGAGAGGAACGGGGCGCCGAAGTAGGAGCGACAGCATGGGCTGCTTGCGCGGGTCTTGGTCTCGGTGACATGTTTCCACCAGCGTAGGACGTAGTGGCGAATGTTGCCTGCTGAGGCTGGGATGGTAAAGGTTGTCCAGGCAGCACCGACGTAGACGGAAGCACAGTGTGCGGTGTTTGCGGTTGGCCTCCAAACGCTCCGGGTGGGGGTTGGCCGATGAGTCTCGTCTCTCGTCGTAGGTCCGGAGATAGTTGCGCCTGTGCTTGCGCTTGCGCGTATTGCTGTTGCTGTTGCTGCTGCTGCTGCTGTTGCTGAGATGTCTGCAGTTGCATTTGGTACTGCTGTATCCATTCGGCGCTGATGTTGGCAAGACTACCTCCTCCGATGCCGGCAAATATGATCGGGACCAGATGTGGAGGTACGCCACCCTGTATTGAGGCCTGGAGCATGCCAGACTCTATCTTGCGCTGCTCAAGCTTGAGCTTTTCCTGGCTTGTTTTCTCTTCCTCCTGCTTTCGCTTCTCCTCTTCAGCTTTGGCCGCCAACCAGTTTTTCATGCCATCGTCGGCACCTTGCCATTGAGCAGGTGCAGGTGGGAGACTTCCTAAAGATGAAGCCATAGGCGGGCCACGCTGAGGGTCTGGCAGTGTCATCGCCGACGGAGGAGGGAGGCCTCGATGAGGCGTGCCCATGATGGAAGAGGCACTGGCCGGTTGTGCAGAATAATGCTCGCCGGAGAGCTTGGTTGAGTATCGAGCGGCCGAAGACGATGAATAAGTTGGAGAGTAATCATGGGTCTTGAACTCGAATTCTGACTTGACTGGTTTAGACAGCGTGAGCAACATGGAGTATGGTGGAAGTGGGGAGGTCGAGAAGGTGAATTGGGCTCAACATTGAGATTACTGGTGGAGGGACGTGGTTTCGACGCCAGAAAGGGACGGAGCAGCATACATACTTATTCAGTAGCGGTCCACCTATCGCCTAGGGTACAAAGGCCGTTGCCTTCTGGGCTGGGCTTAATGCTTGCCAGGTACAAGAGACCAACGATGATTCGCGGTTAAAGGCGAAGCTAAAGGGAACAAATGGAACAAAGCCAAGCTGGGTGCACCGAAAATCTCGGCCAGGTGGCCGGCTCGGAAGGGGGACGATCTTCCCTGGTGGGAGACTACGAACGGCAGGAGGAAGAGAGCAGGTGGAGCAGGTGGTAACGAGTGTACAAGAAAGGAAGAGCGGCCGGCTAGACTTGGACCAAGGACATGGATGGCCACTCCAGCCAACGACTCTAACGGATGCAAAAGTGCGGCAAGCCGCGCGATGACTAGAGCAGCTGGTGTGTGGCGTTAGCGGGCGGCAATGGGTGTGGAGATGGCAGGGATATGCATGAACAGCAAAGTTGCCGTCAGCAGGCAAGTGACAGTCCGCAGTGTGCAGTCTTTTTGTAGCTCTGCAATCTGACGTGCCCTCATCCGGTTGTGTTTCCCACTCCGGTTTTGTGGCGTAAGCATCGGCCGGACGACCACATTTGACATGCGTCTAGCCACGCAGCGAAGCTCATTCAAATTTAGCTTGAAGGTGGAGGACGCCTGGGGCTGGGCGGCTTGAGATTGAGCGCTGCCGCTCAAACCTTTGCAGGCCCAAGTTCGTACGATGCTGGGTCTGTATCATGCGGACCGCGGGTTGCTGGAGAAGTCCGACGTTGCCAACCGTCACTTGGGGTGTATTTGCCACCATGGCCTCGACAAGAACACGACTGCACAATACGCATTATTTGGCAGCTTAACAAGTACTCAATCCTGCCATGGATGGGGCTGCGGCGGTAAAATGCACGATCCACTCGGTCCTGGCTGTCGTGTCCTTTGGGGCACCGAGCTGCCGTGCACACGAGCTTGTCGCGAGCAATCTGCCATGTGCTGCCGTTGTCGATTGCAGCTTCTGGACTCGGTCTGCAGCTGCCGGCCAGCCCTAGTTGGGTATCGTGGCTGGTGGAGCAAGGCTTGTGGAATTAGAGGCGGCGGACAAGGGCTGGACGCGGCCCAGGACCAGCAAGCAGGGTCAAACGTTCGGGAGGAAGCGAGCACCTTTCGCTGGATGAATTAACGCCCTACCGCACAGACACAGGCTTTTACTCCTTCGAGCCCCGTCGCAGTTGCTCGAGACTGCGTAAAAGGAAATGAAGGGACACGGCTACCGTCATACCTTGGACGTATGAAGTCCCAAAGTAGGCGTGCGAAATGAAGTTTGCGCGTTGGTGGAGCCGCCGTGTATCAAGGCGAGATTGTGAGCAAGACGACGTGCAGCTGTGCCGACCAGTGCCCTCGGAAGCGCAACTCCAAAGCAGCCCCCATGGCCGTCACAGGTGCAGCACCCGAAGAGGCAAAGTCGAGTCGTCACTCAACAGGTAGCCAACGGCGGGGCGCCTGCCCGGAACATGCACGGGTGGCACAACCACCTTGTCAACCTGTCAGCCTTGAGCACCACGCATCGGTGGATCGCCGCGGACAGGCGAATCGATAAGACCAGCGATCATCCACCGACTCCCGCAGCCCGGCAGAGCGTTACATAGGGCTCTGGACATGCGCGGCGTGGCGCGGATCGTCGCACTGCGCGCTGTTTCTCGTGCCATGGCCGCGCAACAAGGCCACAGACGTTGGTCGCGCGTCTTCGCCGGCTGTTTGGAGCCCGGGTGGTGCAGATGACAGGACGTGCACATGAGGGGTTGTGGGTTGCGCAATCACCGAGCGCCTGGCTCCAGTGTGAACGATCGACTCAGCAGTTAAATTTCCGTGTCCGCGCTGCCGCCATGCCCCATCCGGTGCGGCATGGGTCAACCTGAAACGTGTGGCGTCCCCAGAGGATCTCTGAGATGAGATTTGGCCCGCCGAAAATCTGCGCGCCGGCCAACCACCCGCACACCAGCGGCAACTGGCTCCCTCCGGGCCACGCCCGGGCCACCAGCTATGAATCTCTGGAGAACGACACAGTGTCTGGGCTGTATACCACGTTGCCTTGGGAAGAGTCGGATTCGGATCGCGACCGCTTGGATAACGCACGAGGGATTCGGATCGCGACTGCTTGGAGAACGCAGGAGAGTGCTGGACACGCCCCAAGCCCGGAGCATGCTACAAGTATGGGCCGTATCGGAAACGAGCGTGTGATCATGTGAAGGGAGCCATTTCGAACGCGGGACAGCCGCTTCGAGCTGCTAGCATCGTGGCTGCTTGCCATTTTGAGCCCGTAACGCGAAGAGGAATGCAGTCGTGCCACTGAACGAACGTGGTCATCTCGACCCTTGTGCCACGACGGACCTTCACACTACTTTGGTACGCGGCGTCTGCCTCATTTCTGTAACCGGAGATAGCTGAAAGTGAAGGGACCGTCAAACTTTCGCGGACTTGCTTTTGGGCCGCCATCAACAACATGCGTAGCCGAGATGAAACTAATGTCGGGAACAAGGCTGACAGAGGCGCCATAGTGGTCGCGAGACCGCTTAGCGGACCGCGTAATCCACTGAGCAGGTACTGTATCGGCGTTGCGCAAGATTGGCTGGTCAGCGCTGTGTAGCAGAGCTGGTGGCATGGCGAGGCTTGCAGTAGACGCCAATGTGGAAATGACGGATGGGTTTATGACGGCATCGCCCAGGCATACCGTACTAGACGGGATGTCGGGATATCCGTTGGCGATGTCGATTGGCCGTGCGTGCAGTAGTGGTAGACGAACAGGATCCGACGGAGAGCCTCTTCCACCTTGAGCCTCTGTAGCCGGTCGAGCACCGGTAGATACGCAGAGATGCTCGAGGCTCATGACTGAAGTGTTTCCGACTGCCGAAGATACGTGACTCTGCCAGTGAGCTTCGTTCCATCCATGCCCCGTAGAACAGAGAAGCCAACCCCAAAATGCACGGCAAACCCGCTCACGCACTCACCCCGCTGTCTCCGGCCCTAGGGTAGTCGGAGCCGTGCGAAAGAGCCAGAAGTCCTGCGTAAGAGTGAGCGGTACGCACATTCGGCTCCACCTTCACCTCGCGCCGTACATGCCAACCACGGCTCCGAGTGTCGGGCTCCGGCGTGCACTGCATCAAGCTGTAGCTACAACCTGCAGACGTTCAGTCAACTTGTCGTAAGTTGTATGCCGATACCGTCTGCAGGACTCGCGTCAGCTCTGGCTCTTGCACCGTCACTGTAGCGGTACTCATTCCAACAGCCACCCCCAAGCTCCCACCAAGCACCCCCAAGTTCCCACCAATCATGCCCGGGTGCGTACATTCGGCTCCGCCTTCACCTCGCGCCCTTCAGTCCAGACACGGCTCCCAGCGGCGGGGACGCCGGCGTACACTACACCAGGGCAACCAGACGTTGCCCAAGCCATTCTCTGCAAGCAGCAACTCCATCGGCGATCCGTTCGCTTCACCTGGAAGATCTCATGCCACAGATCAGCGCGTAGGCCACCCGGCTCAACGACCCGCTGCTAATCCCGTTCGCGAGGTGCATGTGGAAGCGGAACCGTAGCGTGCAGCCCGCCTCGCTTCGCGGCCCGCGTAAAGTTGGTGTCGACGAGGAGACGTGGTGGCGAATGCGCGGTTGGAGATGAGGGGTTCGGCCCTCGAGGGCATGAGCAGACGACCCTCGCCACCGCTACGCAACAGCTCATTGCCTATTCCGGCCGCCGCCTCCAGACCTCGCTTCGCGCTTTTTTCGCCTCCGTCAAAAACTTCTGCGTGGAGTTGGCAAGCCACCTCCAACGCGGTTGGCCTATCAATTGCCGTTTGGGGAGGATTGTCGGCGCATACCAGAAGCGCTTGCTGGGTCCTTCCCATGGTTCTCGACGACTTCCATGGTCCTCCGACGTCCCAGCTCTGCGGTGAGGCATCGTATACGGAGGAAAGATCGGCCCTCGGCCGGGGGAATTGCAGGACATGGAGTCTAGGTTGTGAACACGTTGGACTCGGCTACATGTGATCAGCATGTACAGCTGACTTGTCATTAATACTATCTGGCTACAATTAACGATTACTGCTACAGGTAAACTATCTTTGGTAAATGATATCAACATCTCCATGAACATGCAACCCATGCATGCCCGTATAATCCACAATGGAAAGGTATCTTCCGAGTCGTCATAAGAAAATCTGCCGTGTAAATGCGCCCCAGCAAGCAGGAAAAATGGCTCGTAAGTGCTGTCACGCAAAGTCCATACATGCGCGCCTTCAAAACAAGGAGACAGGCGTAAACCGGTTTCCGAAACATGTCGGAAGTGTTCCTCCCTGGAGAAGGCCGCTATCTCGTAATGCCAGTAGAAAAAGTAATCATGAGGCGGTTCGCGTGTAAACCTGCCGTCCGTTAAAGGTAATGCGATCATTCCCCTCTAAAGAAGAAAACGTGAGAGCCACGCTAGGACCACGCGACAACGTCGAGCCACTGATCTCAGTGATCGACATTCGACCCGCCGACGCTTCCTCAAATAGGCTTGGAAGCGTGACGGAAGGTTCCATCGTTATACGTTGCAAATGTGGCTGGCGGCTAGCGAACGCACACAACAAGCGTGCCTTTGCTGACTGGATGGGTATAATATAGTGAGGCGTCCTTCAACCGGCATTGGCTCGTCTCTTTCGCATCTTGTATTCCGTCTTCGCCACTCGCATCAGAAGGTCCTCGTCTTTGATCGGGATCCAAGACGTCAACACCTTCATGGCATTCTCAAAGTCCGAATCCAGCAAGATGTCCCTCGTTGCATCGATTAGCGCGGCGGAGGTCGCATGTAACACATCCAAGTCGCCACTGAATGTGGACGTCGGTGAGTTCGACAAGGAAGCATCTCCCAAAAGCATGAAAATGTCCCACACGCGGAGCTGCGCTGGAAAAGGTAGCGAGTAGTTGAACAAGGTCAGGTACCACCGAGTTCCGTAAGCGGTGGAGGTGATGCCTTGTTCTTCCTGCAAAGTTGCTCGTTAGCGAAAGCACTGACGGTGTGGCTTGATAAAACTTGGAATATTGGTCTAGCCGTGCGCGTGGAGGCCACGTGCCGCTAAGATGGGATCAGAGGAGGTTGGGGGTAACGCGTTTACTTACCAGTCTTTTCGCGACATCCCCATTGCGGAGCCAGTTCGTTTCGAAGTCGCCGAGAGCTTCCATTAAGCCACTAAAGCCCGACTCGTAGAGGCGCTCCAGACCTCGAAGCATCCATAACCGGACCAGCATGACGAAAGCCCTGTCCTCCTCGTAGTAGCAGAGAAACGTAGCCGCAAGCGCGGCCATGCCCTGCACGTAACCTGTGTCAGGTAGGTACAAAGACATGGCGTGGAGAACTCGGAAGAGAAGGCGTTGGCTAGAAGGTGTCAGTATTGATGTGGCTGGACAAGCGGTGGTCTGGACTCACCCTCCTCGATACCTCCGACGGAACATGATGTGTCGGTTGATGGTCCGTGGTACGTCGACATCGATTTGCATGTCGTCTGCGCAGCTTTCTTCCTGCAGCTCATAGAAGCTGGCTACCAGTTCTTCATCAGTAGGACTGTCCGGATTCTTCTTTGCACTTGCCGCAAGAAATGCATACCAGGCGGTTGCCCGCCATCGGTCTGGGATGCCTTTCCATGTGCGAGAAATGACTTTGGCATCTTTGACATCGAATTCAAACATCATGCCGCCGCTGTTTGCACCGGACTGCACGACCTTGGCCATCTTCCGCCATTTCTCTTCCCGCTGGATTTCCTTGGCCCTCATTGCTTGCGCTGCCCTGCCCCCTTCCTGCTGTTCGGCGATGTCGGCGAGCCCGGGTGGGAGCTTGAGCATATCGCTGGCCTCGTCCAGCAGGCGGCGATCTCTGTTGTGTGGCAAGATATTGGTGGCATGCCGCAGTGACTTTTGGGGAGTACTCCGGGCGGTGCCATTCGAGAAGATGGAGGCAGCCGGCTTGGATAGCTTTTGCGACCGGCGCCTTTGGTCCAAGTCCGACGTTGGCTTCGCAGAGCGAGCGGAGCGCGCCCTGGAGGCACTACGTCCGAGAGCGCGCCTCCGTGGTTCTTCGGAGACCAGCTTCAGCGCCGTGGAGACGCGCTGGAGGCGTGGTACATCTGGCCCATCGATACCGTCGCCGTTCGGAGAGGGCGTCTTCTTGGGTAGGATGAAGCCGTAGCGATCGACCTCTCCTCCTTCCAGTTCCGACCAGTCCTCGATGCCCCCTGCAATCTCCTGCGGCTCTTTCACAATGACTGCGCTGCCGCGGCGGGAGCTCACAAAGGAGCTCGCGTCCTCGCGGGTCCGGTCCACGGTCAGTGACGAGCCGTTGGCGGGGGTGCCGGTCGCACTGCTGTAGACAAGGCTGGTTTGCACGCTTTCCGACTCTTCGTCCAACCGGTCCCAATCAGCGGCACCCTCGTTTCCATGGTAGTACATAGACCGCACCTTGCGCGACAGCGTCATCTCGTCGGCCGACAGCACGCGGTTGCTGACGACGCGGCCGCGGGCGGAGCGGGCAGAGCGGGCGGAGAAGCGTGACGGCGAGCGCGGTGAGAGGTGGGCGGGTGGCTGTCTGGGTGTCTCTGGCGCAGGCGTGCCTGCCGCAACGAGGCCCGGCTGTTTGCTCATCTTGTTCGCGCGCTTGCCTCCCAGGAGCATGCTGCCCCGCTTGGTGAAGGAGACCTGGTTGGGCGAGGTGAGGTCGTCGAAGTCGCCCGTGGGGATGATGGTGTCCAGCTGGAACGGGTCCTGAGACTCGCCCGGTCGCTCGTTGGACAATGCCTGTGCCTGTGCCTGCTGGGACGTGCTGCTGCTGCTGCTCGGGCGCGCGGGCGGAGCATTCTGGACGACGATGGCGGGAAGACTCGGGGTCCTGCGCAGGCTGGTCGGCGTCGACGGCGACGGCGCAAGCGCATGGTGCGTCGTCGTTTGTTGGTCGGTGCTAGCTGTCGAAGTCAGAGACGCCAAGGCCGAGTCCCTGCGGACATCGTCTGCCGTGAGCAACGTCCTCTTCACGGCCGGTGAAGCTTTGGGTGCCGGCGACGTCCTGGGCCGCCGCACGCTGCTCAGCCATCCGCGCGGCGAGGGCGCCTTCGACGACGGGCTGGCTGGGTGGGAGCCTGACGACGACGCCTCCTCATGTTGCCCGTGGGCCGCCTCGTCCACCGACACACGCCCGTCCGGGGCGGCGCTCGCAGCCTCGTCTCTCATGGCGGAGGGGTCGCGCACTTCTCATGAAGCGTGCTCGGAGATGACGCTCGGCTGGTGAGGGGAAATGAAGGCTCGACTCGATTGATCAAGGTGCGACGGCGAGGAATGCGGCACGGCACGAGCACGGTACGGTACGCAGTCGAAGGATGAGGTCCCCGGGTCGCAGTTGCGTGCGAAGAGGGCTATGGTGTGTGGACGTGGAGCGCGACAGCAACCGCGACGGTACAGTCCAGTTAACAGGTCCCTGCGTCCCTGGCTGGAGATGTCTGCTGCTAGGAAAAGGGGCCTTCGCCCTCCTCGTGGTGTCTATCTAGTCGGAGATTAGGTTCGTGCTCGCGCCGTGTAATTGGCCCTGGCCACATCGCTGGCTGCTTTGGGACGACGCCAATCCACGGGTCCAGGCTATTTCATCCCCAACTGTCGTCAAAGATCTTGTCTGGCGTCACATCGTCTCGTGGCCCGGACGCCTTCAGCGCTGCTCGCGGGTGGCGGCTCATGCGAACGCCTCTAGTGCTTGCCTCATCGGGCTGGCGGCGCCGTTTCTGGACGCCATCCACCGCGCAACATCGCGACAGTGGTACGCGTTTCGATAACCTCGAGCATACCACCCAGCTCGTTTCCGTATGCAGCTCTTGTTCCGAGACTGTGCGTGTCCGTGTGTTACGATAGCTACAGCCGCGACCTGTACCGAGTACTATATGGTCACCTCGGTGGAACATGCATCGTGCTAACGTTGTGCATCCAGTTTCTCTTCGCTGTGCGACCACACATTTCGCAGAGCATGTGCGTTCGAGGGTACAGCATGGTCTCAACCGACACAGCCAAGTCGCCAGAAGTGATTGGAAGCAAGCAGCAAGTGACCACGCAGTGTCTTGGATTGATGGCTGAGTTTTACAAGAACCGTCCATATTCGACCTCCTGTTACGTGTACTCCTCCCCTAGAGGCCAACGAGATGCACAATCATACTATCGTTATTCTAACTGGACGTTCGAACGGTCTGCGGTACGCCCGATTTGGGCCACATGAAAGATCCGCTCAACTCCACCGGATCCACCACCTCAGGACGGGCAGAACTGCGGGGGAGCTCCCGCATGTCAGCTACCATCTCCCTGGGACACTCCATACACACAACAATGGTCGCTATTATCTCACTCTGCAGCTTTGTCAGCCTCGATTCCGCAGCAGCACACAAAACCACTCGCCTCTAAAACTGCAAATTCGTTGTCGTAGACACCGACCCCTCTTTGGCACCGAAATGCATCGTACCGGAAAGTACTCGCGCCTAACCGTATCGAATCAATCTCTCCTCCTTCGCGTCGAACTCGATATACACCTCGTGCCGCACGTCATCATAGTAACACAGCATGCTTGTTATGATCGACGGCGGCATGGGTGGGATACAGCGGCAGCGTCGTACACACGTCGTTCAGGCAACCTTTCTTCTCCAAGTGTTTGGTTTGCGGTCGCGTGCGCAGGGAGATGGCGTGATGTAGCCTTCGTTCAGGCGGGTGCCCATCCACCACTGTCGCGGTCCATGGCTGTATTTTCTTGCTCAGTCAGCTTTGTGCCCTTTGGTGGAGCTCGTGAACACATGTCAGTGTAGACCACTTTTTGCACATCGTTTCTTCGCGACCCGAGTTCTCGAACCACCCAATTATCCCAATCGCCCGCTTGCGCAACATATGAAGAGTGGCCAAATCTCTTCATCAGCACATCGTACATACGCGCGGTATCATGCAGTGTCCAGCCGTGAGATGGGCTTTGTAACCCACAGAATCCCGGGAGGGATGGGACAACAAGGTGGAATGAAGGCGCGACATAATTGTCCAGGTCGAGCAGTGACTTCATCACGTTCTGAGACCTGAGTGCCGTCCGCTAACATTCCACAGTTGCTCCAGTGCGTGGTATCCTCAGGTCGATGAACGTGCCCGGCAAGCTGTGCCCCAGCAACAGCGGAATCGCTTCCTTGCCTCGCTTCTTCGCTTTTCCACGGATAGATTGCACTTCCAAGCTCTCGACCTCGGCCAAGGTGTGATGCCATTGTGAAATAGCAGCTTGCGAGGAGGCCCAGGAAATGTCGTAGAGCCAGTAGTTGCATAGCTTCTTGGTCCAATCGAGTTCGGATACTGCGTCACATCAGCTGGCCAGCCCCATATGAAATTCCACAATCCCGGAGAGGGGATGAAGTGGAACAAGCAGTCTCTCGACAGAATCCCAGCCCGCATCAGGTACAATCGCGTATCGCCCAGCTGCGGAACAAACGCTGTTCGTCTTCTTCCGATATCGTAGGATCGGACTGCGATTCCAGACAAGCTTCACTTCTACCTTTCACGAGCTCCAGGGATGGATGGCGAAAAGCAACCCGGCTTCGATTCGACCCTGGCCCATGTTCATAGAAATTAGTTCTCTAGCGTCACTGTTTCCCATAGTCCTACGTGGTACAGCAATAGCGACTCCTTCCCCCGCCGTGGTCCGGTCCAAGAATGAGGGGTGAAGATCGGGAAGAGTCCCTGCATGTGAGATGACGAATACAACGCAATGCATCGACATTTGATCGTGACCCTCGGAACGGAAATGATGCTTAGACTCTCTTCGTGAAAGATGTCCATTCGTGCGTGTTTACAGTTGCGTATGTGTGGTACTCGGCACTCCGAGGCTGTTGAAAACCGCGGACTACTGCACCGTAAGCTAATATACATGCTTTACAAGGAAATGAGTGGTGTCCTGGAAAGAAATCCACCTATTATGAAATCATCAGCCTTCTCGCCATTGCGTGGTTCGATTCCGCGACACCTGGATCCACGGCCTGGCGTTATCGCAGCCTAGGCAATGCCAGCCATCCACCTATGCGCCGCGCTCGACAAACGTACACCCTTCGCCGGACTAGAATCCAGATCAAGTATTCCTAGTAAGAGTGGAGCTGCAACTTTGGCTGGTGCAGCCACCTGGCACCCACTCAACTTCGAAGACCGCTCGCGTGCGGGGTCGTTTCGTTCGATGGAAGTTGATGTGCGCGTCTACAGTGGCATCGCCGTTGCCGGACCGTTTATTCCTCCTATTCGTGTATCGTAACCCTCCCGGCTTGCAGTCTTGCACATAACCTCCTACTGACGTATCAATCCGGTCCCAAAAACGCCGCCCCTGGTATCGTATCCTCGTAAATCATATCCCATAAACCAATGTTCCAATCCAAACACAACCGTCACTACCATTTTCACACATCTTGTCTCCTTCGGCCATTCTCCCCCAAGCCCTCCGTTCCCACCTCTGCGTTTCCACTCTCTTCCAGCTTCAGTACGGAACTGTAATACACAGCCCGACAAATCGGACAGCTGAACTTGCCAATCACGAACCAGCTCGTCAGACACTCGGCGTGGAATTCGTGGCTGCAGACGTTGAGACGGAGGATTTCTTCCGCTTCGGATATGGAGGGGGCGTGAGTCGCGGCTGCGGTGTCGTCGATGGCTGCGGTTTCGGGGGAGGTAGATGGCGTAGGTAGTGCGGCGGCTTCGGGCGGCGAAGGCGCGTGTAGAGTCGAGAGACATATCGCGCTGATGTGGGTTAGCCATCGTCCTAAAGACTAGAAGAAAGGTAAAGGGCATGAACTTACCACTCCGGCTCAAACACCGACCCAGCGTCCTCAACCTTGACTGCATCTCCTAAACCCTCGACTTTCTCCATCTCTGGCTCACATCGCCTCTTCTCACCGACCGCGCCATCCACCTCCAAACTCACAGCCTCAGTCACCCCCTTCAACTCCCTCTTCGCTACATCCCTGCTAATCTTCACCGGCTTCCCCTTGAGCAAGGCCCGCGCGCGAAGTCCCGGACGAGCCGGTCTTTGCTCCGCCGTCGCTAATCTCCTTGCTCTTCTATTTCTGGTGACCAAAACGAGTACACTAAATGGCCACAGTCAGCATTGATACTTCCCTCTGTTGCGTGCGGAGATATGTGAGCATGCTTGCTCTGGGAGTACGACGCTGGACGGCAAGATGTCGGTACATCGGGAATCGGGAATACATACATAGGTCCGATAATAAAGAAGATGAAGATAGGAATCAGGAAACCAAGTGCCGTCCCGGAAAGCGCAACGCGGCCGCCATTGTTGCGCGCGGCTTGACTGTATGTTTCGCGGCGAAAGAGGTGTATCGGAAGAGCCGGCATGATGGCTTTATCTAATCTTCTCTTGTCTAATGCTCCTGCGATTGTTTCGGCGTGGTAAACTCGTCCGGTGTTACTAGTGATTGTCGTATAGTTCCGCCGTATGCGTATACGCTTCGACGATATAACAGTCGCCTCGAAAGGTTCTTCGCTCAATGTCGACGTCCGTGTCTTAAAATATTTCGAATCCAGTAGAGAAATAGTCGTCCAAAGTGTATACACGCTCACGCAAACCCAGCGCAAACCCTAAACACAGCGCGCCACACCTTTAACAACCTCCATCCACTCCAAGCCCCCAAGGCCCAGCACAGCCTCCGAAATGCCCCAAAGCATCCAAGCCCTACACTCCTCTCCGCGCCAAGCTTGGCGCCCGCACCTCCTCACGCCATCAGCCCATCCGGGCCACTCCACGCCATCACATGTCCATATCTTACTTGGCGCCACGCCTCGCATCCTTCGCTTCCGCTTGGTCAAGGTCTCGGAACCCAGTCGAACCGTGAAGAAAGGCAGCCGGCACTATTCACGCGTCCAAGAGTATTGGGGCCGCTGGGCTGATGTCATGGTGGATGATGGCGGAGGTAAAGTTGGAACCGGTGGGGTAAGTGCGCGCGAGGTGCGCCGAGGCAAGAATTGGCGGCTTGGTGCCAAGGGCGGGGTGGAGTGGAATGATCGGCTTATCGGTTTAATGGATGAGTTGCGAGCCTTGGAGGGAAAGTGACAATCATGGACTTGGTAAGCGATTTTAGAGTCGAGATGAGCATGTCATGTTGTTCTTCGTTTACCATCAATTTATATGGCCAGAGAAAAAGTGAAGTATAATCATAAATTGAACTATTGGTATATGTATTGATATCTGTCGCATAAAAAGAAATTATGAAGCCTACAACTCCAGGTTGAGGAGGAGGTCATTCATCGTGACCTAGTACTATGAAACGCCAAATACTGGGCTCACCAGAGGTCGCCATTGAAGGCACACAGTATCTTTAAAATTAACGCTTTTCGGCAACTCCCCTCATACCTTCTCGTTATCCGAGTTGCTGACCGCAGTACTGAGGTATCTCTCAAACACCCTCTGCTCCAAGTCGATACTTCCCCTGCGCACGCCTTGCTTCTTATCCGCCCTTCTGAAGTAGACTCTCTTGGCCCACTTCCACGACTCAATGCCGACAAAGAACAAAACAGTGGCAATGAGCACGATACCCCACTCCCAGCTGATTCCGGTGTGCTTGAACACAACGTGGTTGATGACGGGGATGTACATGACCGGGAAAATGGTGATGAACCCAACACAGATCGAGTAGAAAAGGAACTTGTTGCGCCAGACATCGTGGAACCACTGGGTGAAGTACTTCTTTGAGTTCGGCTGCATCATGAAGAAAGAACGTCGTAGGTCAACCATCTGCCAGGCAAGGAAGAGGGAAAACCAGGTCAAGCAGGCGAAGCAAGTGGCTCGTGCGCGGAAGACTGTGTCGCACTGTTGGGAATATGCGTCGTTGCAGGCGCTGCCGAGGTTGCCATCGCCAAAAACGTTGAGAACGAGCGTGAAGGACACAAGGCAGAGGGTGGCGATCCAGAGACCGTAGACGACCATATCCAGCATGACTTCAAGGGTGAAAACACCACGTTTGAGCTAGTCGTTGTTAGCATGCATCTCTCGAACTGGAATTATCAAACTTACACTTTGCGGTGGTCTGCTCAAGATATCAGGCGCTGCCACCTCAAATCCAAGACCCATGTCGGGGACGGAAGACGTGACCATGATGATCCACATAACTTCAACTGGCGAAAGCGGGAAGACCGAGAGGCTAGTAGAATCCTTGAACACCAAGCCGATGAGAAGGATGCAGGCTTGCGCGATGTTCTGAGCGAGGAGATGCAGAATGAACTTCTGGATATTGTCGAACATGCGGCGACCCTCCTCAATAGCGTTGAGAATGGATGCAAAGTTGTCGTCGGTCAACACAATATCGGAGGCATCCTTAGCTACGTCCGATCCGGTACCCATGCCAATACCCACGTCGGAGCGCTTGAGAGAAGGCGAATCGTTTACACCATCTCCGGTCATGGCGGTGAAAGCCTTTCGCCGATGCAGAGCGTCGATCATGCGGACTTTCGTCTGTGGGGCACAACGCGCAATGACCAAAGGCAGGAGTGGCAGTCCGTCGATTTCGTCGTCGCTCAATTTGTCGAATTGCGAAGCAGTCATAACCTTCACGAAGTTAGCAAGTGCTAGATTTTTCATTGATGCACTGATAGCTTACCATGGCGTCCGCGACGTCCTTGGCGATGGTAGACATGTGGGAAGGAAGAATCCCGACGTCTTCAGCAATAGCTCGGGCAGTGCCGGGGTGGTCGCCTGTGAGCATGTGAACGGTAATACCGGCCTTCTGACATTGGCGGACAGACGCGGCGGTTTCCGGCCTGGGAGGATCGTACAGACCGACGAGGCCTCGGAAAACCAGTCCCTCCTCGATGCCGGCTCTGTTGATCTCCTCGCCTTTGGTGATGGTGCCTTCCCAAGATTTGCTGGCCAAAGCTAGAACACGAAGGCCAAGAGCCGCTAGTGATTCCATGTTCATCAGAATGTCGTCTCGGATTGCGTCAGTCATCTCGACAGGCTCTTCGCCCTCGCCGTTGAAGAGGGAAGTGCATGAGTAGATAACACGCTCGACGGCACCTTTTGTGAAGACAAACTTCTCGGAGGTTGCAATTTCTTCGAACACAACGGACATTTTCTTCACTTCCGAGTCAAAAGGAAACTCGGCAAGCTGTCTCCAGGCCGGCGTATCGCCTTGGGTGTAATCGAGACGGTTCCAACCGAAGCGGGAGGCGAAGACCTGGATGGCGATTTCGGTAGGATCGCCGCGAGCGTTCCACCCGCCATCTTCACCGTGGCTCTCGTGCACGTGAGCCAAATTGGCCATTGACGCGACTTTGAGATATTCTAGTAGATGCTTATTGTTCTCGAGTAGCTCGGTACTGGTCGAAGTCTTCTCCTCTTGCTCAAAGTCAATCTTGCTGGGAGGTTTCGGTACAAAGGCAAGTGTGCCGACGGTGGGGTTGACAGGGGAGTCAGTAACGCCCACCGAATAGGTGCCCTTCGCAGGAATCCATGCCCTTTTTGCTACCATCTTGCCTTGTGTAAGTGTGCCAGTCTTGTCGGAGCAAATATCCGTCACTCCGCCGAGGGCTTCCAGTGACTTCAGGTTGCGGACAATGACGTTTCTTTCGACCATGCGCTTTGTTCCAGCAGCCATAGTGATTGTCAACACCACAATGAGGGAAGCTGGAATCATACTGAGGCCGGTTGCGACGGCGTAAATGATGACTTCTTGGTCATTGGCGAAGCTGTTGGCGGCCATGACGATGATGGCGCAGACAACGGCCACACCAAAAAGCAGGACTGCGAGACGAGAGAGTTTCTTTTGAAGAGGAGTACCGACATTGACGCCTAGGAAGTGACCCACGGCATCGGTGAAGGTCAAGCCCCATGCCTGTACATGGCGATGCGGACCGGCGGTGCCATCCTCCTTGCGTTTGACGGTACGTCGTCGAGAGCCCGAATCGCGTAATGAAGCGGCGATGCTGCCGATCTCGGTGTAAAGCCCGGTAGAAAATACAACGCCGCGAGCGCGGCCTTTGGTAACCGTTGAGGAGCTGTAGGCAACGTTGAGGCGGTCACCTGGACCCGTCTCATCATCAAAAACAGCGTCGGCGTCCTTGGAGACTGGGAGACTCTCGCCGGTCAGGAGTGCTTCATCGGTCTCGAAGTTAACAGCTTCAATGAGGCTGGTACACGTTAGTGGAAATTGCAAAACAATTACAGGGATGTTACTAACCGAACGTCTGCTGGGACAGTGTCACCTGTCTTCATCTCGACCATGTCGCCGGGGACGATCTCGATGGTTGGGACCGTGATCGTTTTACCGTCACGGACTGCAGTAGCGGTGGGAGAACTCAGAGACCGCAGCGAGTCCATGGTCTTTTCAGCCTTGAACTCTTGCATGAAGCCGACGACGATGTTGAGGATGATAATGGCTGTAATCACACCTCCTTCGATCCATGACTGGATAGCGAAACTGACGGCCATGGCGATGATGAGAACCAAAGTCATGGCGTTACTGCTGAGAATTAGTGGTAATCCAAAACGTCCGAAAGCGGTCACATACGCTACCTGCCGCAGCAGAATCTTGCCCGGTTGTACTCCTCCACCTTCTCCCAAATCGTTGTTTCCCCATACTGCATGGATCTCTTTGGCCTTTGTGGTGGTGAGTCCTTCTTCGGCGTCGCACCCCGTCTCTTCGAGCACCTTGTCGAATGGCAGCGCATGTGCAGGCTTGGAAAGAGGTTTGTTAGACTGTCCGGAGACATGCCCCTCGAGGGGATTTTGGTCTTTCTTTCCCATATTGATGAGTAGGAAGTTTGGGCTGAGGCTGGAGAAGACAAGCAATTGAGATCCGGGGGACTTCAGGCCCTTTAAACAGCTGACCTCGACGGCCGGCTGGCCTACATGCGCTGCTAGCTACGAGGGCCAAGTCTTGCCTTGGCTTGCACTACTTGGCAGTGGGATCGGAAGGCCTGAGACGTCATTGGGGCGGGCGACGAACAAAGATCCGGGTGCGGGCATTTCACCGAGACGTACACGTCCGCCACGAGACGCGTTGGACAGGAGCGTCCAAAGTAGCTCTGGATGAGCAAGCATACCAATTGAAAGCACGCAGACTGTCGTGTACGGTACCTTCGGCTTCGTTGATCGCGATGATAGCGGGGCAGTACATGCGGCTGACATCGGGTGGGGTGGTGATGAGGCGCCGGTGGCAACTCCAGGCTGTTTGCGTTAACGGCGCGGGGCCTTGGCGCTTCCGCTCTTGGCTGCACTATACCCTATCCGAGGTAGTGTCTCCCGCCTATCTTGACGTGAGACTAATTCCTAAGAGGCCAAGATGGAAGTCGGCAAAGTTTGGTCGTGGCAAACGCCCGGCCTTCCACGCCGTGCACCAACACCTCGATCCATTGACGCTGATTGAACGCGCCCATATCTCTGTGCTGCCCGCCAAGTCTTGTTTGGCCTGGCTCCATCGCCATTTCTGCCATATTTTCGTCACACCGCAGCTGGGAGGCGAAGCTTGTTTACGAGGCGTATTTGCTGCCTTTGCTGCGAAGAGCTAGCTGCGAGTGAGGCCATGGTCCACGGTGGAGAACCGGAACCGACCGGTCACGAGACTCAACACGGGTACCAAGGCTCCCCTCCAAGCCTAGATGTCTGGGATCCCACGACATCGTCTCACCGTTTCTGGGACGACAAGCGTCACGGATTGAGCACGTTCTGAACAAATCCCTCATCGTGCAGACATCACGAAAATGAGACAAGGCACTCGATTATGTGTACGGGAGCCATAGTTCGACTTCGGTCACACATGTACTTGCCCGCTCGAGAACCGAGCGTTAAAAACTACCCATCATCTGCTCAATGAAGCGCAACATTATCGACTCCGGAACAACCCGTAGACATACGCATGCATGCCCAATTCTCTGAACTCCCCAACCAGCTTCAAGCTAATGTTTGCTGATTTGGTCTTGTTCCAAAGAACCACATCTTCGGAATCTTGCCGACACTCCCTTTGTCCTCGATCGCACACTACAATACTGCAGCGATTTCGCCCATTTCCGCCGTCACCCGGTCACCCCCACTCGCTACATGTTCCTTCAAATCGCATTTTCGACCTTTTTGAAATCGGTCGTCTCAAGTGTGGCCGCGTGCTTGGCGAAGAGGATGCGAAAAACGAATCCACAACGTAGCATTGGCGAAGCATCAGATGTTGGGGGATGTCTATGGTGCAGATGGAAACTAGTGCGAGAATACACGCTCCTTCTCGCAGTTCAAGGTGGCCACGTCTTCGCAGCTACATAGAAGCTGTTTGATCTATTGCCCACTACCCACGCCGTTTTGATGGAAGTTCCTAGTTTACTTGAGGACGATACTAGTACATACACGATGCTCCAGTGCGTGCTACTCACGAGATGCCAAATCGAAATGCTGCTTATCCTAGCCCAGTCTCAGCGAGTTCAAGCTGGAGTTGATGATAAAATCTTTCCGGACTTCCAGCTTGTGCAAAGCTTGAGGAAGGGTGTCATAATGCCATCTCGAACTACGTGAACCAACACACGTTCGGGATGTGGAATGTCGATGTCGCCATACTGACCCTGACCCGTTGGACGAAACACTGTCTTGGCATCCGAGGCCCTCTTCCGGTCCGTCTTTTCCTCCGCGGTCGGATACGAACCGATACGAACATTGTTCAGGTTCGGGAAACCAGATCAGGCAGCGGAGAGCACGTCCGTGGGTTTTTGCTAGTCTCAAACTCTAGTTGCTCGGCGACAAGCTCCTTGTGCGCTTGACCGAACGTCTGTTCCCAGTCTGCAATGTATTCTCACCTCATATGTGAGCCCTTCACATCTTATACCCGAGTTGACGCGCTCTGGGCTAATCGCCAACCCGTCTACTGGTGTGCAAAAAAAAAACAGGGCAAAGGAAAAAAAAAAAAAAAGGTAACAACCCCCCGCTCCCCCCGCGGGGAACGGGAGATGTCGGTGAGCGCTTGCAAGCTTCAGCGAGATGAATGTGTTCCCGAGAGGTGAAGAAGCGCTTTGCCAACCCTCCGTGATTTTGGTAGACTCGACGCCTGGAAAAAACCTAGATTGCCCCAGTCGGCGGCTTCAAGTTTGTGTGCATCCTTGCCAGTAGCTTCTTTGTCGCGGGCAGTCGTGATAAAGTCATGAACCTCACTAGTATCTCGTCGAGGTACGCATTTACCTTCTGTCATGGGACAGTCATGCCTAGATAAATCTTGAATTCTGTTTGTGGTCCAGGAAGCTGCGCGGGTATCGCTCCTGTTTGCGATCTCGTCTACTTTCTTTGCAGGTATGACCGAAATAGAGCTTGAAGAAGAAGTCCATAGCCTATCAAGAGCATGTGACGTCATGAGGTAGCTGTTGTGCGCTATCAGTGCTGCATTGAAATTCGCGCCGACGCTTTCCGACTGTAACTTCGCCAGGCACTGCCCAGAATGCGAGATTGCGAACGGAATGATCTGATTGGCAAGGAAGGTCACTTGGGATCAGCTTTTACACATTGGGAACTACTTAATTAGTTCCGACGCACTCCCGACATGTACCGCAACGCAGATCATGCGCCTGTCTGCGCGAAATGACAAGAAGGTCGCTCACCGTATGTTCATGCATTCGCTGCCTGGGAATGCGGTCCAGCACTGCCATCGCGTAAATATTGTTAGTGTTTGGTATGCGCGGCCGTTTAACATGCGGTTTGCTTACTGGGCTAGCATGTGATAAAAGTACTGGATTGAAGAGAAATATATTTGGGGTTGTCCAAACCGTGCCAAATTAACAACGACATTTCAACGGCATATACCGAAGTTAATCGTTATGATGGGCATCCTGGTACCCATCATTGCCATGCCGAAACTGCCGAAGAACAACGACCTCACACTTCTTCTCAAGCCCATGGTGGAATAAAGCAATCGAAAGAATTTGTGTCTCGGACCTTCATCAGCCACTACACTCGAGGCCTGTTCCTGAGTCTTAATAATTGGTCATCAGTCACAGTACCTGTGAACCAACGCGTCTTCCCTGAGAGTACAATGTGCGTATATGTGTGCGAGTTTGTAATATAGAAATAGAAGAATAGAGGGCGTGAAAAAATCACTGAGAAGTAAGTTAAACAAAACACTACACAACATACAATCCAGCACATATTGCGCCATCGTAATCAAACCCCTGCTTCACGTACGAGGGAATACGGAGATGAGAACCTTGATTTTACGGGCTAGCCCGGTCAACTTCCATACACAACCCCTTTACACCGCAATACCGTCTACTCGTCTGCAATCCACTCCCTCCCAATCACAGCTTAGGAACTGCAGTCAAAATGTACAATTACCTCCCATCATCCAAAACCATCTGCCTGCTCTCGAGGACGTAGTTACTTACGATATCCACTTCACACCTCGCATACAGAAGTTTATGGCTTCGGTGCGGAGGAAACGACTCGTCCGGAAGATTACGGGAAGTCGAGGGGCATAGATGGGCGCTTTCGGGTCGGTAATGCAGATAGTGACGCGGTAATTGCGCGCTCGCCGTTCGTTCTTGATAAGGTGTGGTACGATCATGAGCTGCAGCGCTTCTGAGAGATGCGTGCATTGTGGGAAGAAGATTTCGATAGCCATGGCGGTCGAGAGTGCATTCTTCGGGACTGCGGGAAGTGGGTCTGCGTGTAAGCGCAGCTCAGATACTTATACGTAGAAAACTGATTCTTGACCAGATCCAAGAGTTGGGGAGTCGTTAACGTGGTCCATGTTGTAGTGACGCCATGGTCTGTCACTATCTCCTTCTCCCCTCGCGCGTTGCGACGTCAAGGACCTTTTTGAAAATGCGCCTTATTTACGCTGTACTCACGTCTCTTTGATTTCTCCACTATATTGTCTTGGTGCGGTCAAGTTTCGTTTGCAAAGTCAAATGGCCGCTCGTCTCCTCCGTATGCAACACACCAGAAAGATAAACGCATGTAAGACTGCCCTACTTCACCATAGACATATAAAGTTACCCACAGAGATCAGCGTATCTCTAAATATAACTCTCGGTAGTACGTCGAGGTTATTGACGTTGCAGAGTCGAGGCGCAAGGCTGAGGCCAAATCACGCAGCCATCAACCAGGTTCCGCAAATGATTGGTCCACAAATTGGGACGAGGTTGCGCCACACAAGCCCACAGCTCACAACAGCTCGATATCATTTGCGTATAAGACCTTTTGATCAGTAATACGAGCTCGTCGCTTCAGCTGAAAGCTGTGTGGATATCCTCATCTTTGGTTCCCTCCTCTACTCTTCCTCAAAAACCGCACCTCACCTTCTTCGACATCCTCGAGCATCAACATTGATCGCAATGCCACACAACACATCACACGCGCTGGACCCAAAAGAGCATATACCGTGGCAGAACGGACCTCAGGATCGAGGCGGCTTCAGTATCATTTTGTCTTGCCTTGCCGTCGTACTTACGTGCACTTGGACGACGCTTCACCTTACTGTTCCAGAGAGTACTACTACAAGCCATTGGTACTCGAGTACTGTCCGAAAGATGAAATGGGTGGCCATCATGGTCGTCTTCCCAGAGTTCGTGTTCGCCCACGCCGTACTGGAGCTCAAGCTTGCTCTTGACGATTACCTTCTTATGGGTCAGGGTTGGGTGGCGTTGTACCATCTGGGTTGGAACATCCAGGTTGGCAGAGGAGCTCGCTTTGTCCACAAATTGCTTACGGGGCCGGTACTTCTATGGCGCTTTACTACGCCAAGTATAAAAAAACGCACACCTCCTTCAGGCACTAATCCAATGTCTGATCTGGAGGCAAACCCGGTGGCTGAAACCGGCAAAGCATCGACGAACGACGGATCTTCGCTTGCCCATCTCTCAGAAGGCCTGCGTCGCTCGGCAAACAATGAAATTCGGGGCCTTTATCGACTTCCAGTGTGGACATTGACCCACTGTTATTTCGCGAACATGGGTGGAATCAAGACCATACCCCCTGGTTCCAACGTCAATCTCTCAGACGTCCGAAAGCACGCGCTTGTGGTGACTGGCGATTACCTCGCGATGACTTTGACAAGTGCTGTACCGGAAAAACAGGATATTATCGGTGCGATCCGAATGACTGAAGCCGAAATACTCGACAAGAGTAAGGCCGATACCTTCATACGTATATTCTGGCTCTGGGAGATTGCTCGGCTTGTAATCGAGATTATTACGAGGGCTTCTCGACTCTATCCTATCACACAGCTCGAAATCATCACACTTTCCTTTGCCGCGATTTCTCTCGCCACAGTGCTACTACAAGTGAAGAAACCAAAAGACGTTGGTGAATCAATGCACTTTCACTATGATTACCGAGGACATGTGGGCACCGCAAGCCTGTGTAACACCTTTCTCAAGGGTCGTGGAGTACTCGGAAGGTTCGGTTATAGCATTCCGAATGATTACTACCGCATCACCGAAGAGAACGAAGCACTATTCTTGGCGATGCTCTCTCTTTCTACTGTCGCTTTTGGCTTCATTCACTGCGGAGCTTGGAACTTCACTTTCCCATCTACGACTGAAAAATGGATTTGGAGAGGTTGTGCCCTCGCCGGTATCGTTATGCCACTTATTATGCTCTTAGTCACCCTCCTCTTCCGACTCAGAAACCAAAAGCTGTTAAGGGAGTGCATACGCACTTTCGAGCAGTGCAATGACACCATGAGAAAGGTGGATCAAATGTGTGGGGAAGTGTGGCCAACAGATGAATCGACTCAGTCTCGCTTGAGGTACTATGTCGACAAGATCGAAGAATCGAGTCGCCATGGCCCTGTGAATGACGAACTAGCCACAGCGGTGACAGGTCTAACAAGGGAATGGGACACGTACATCGAAACACTCCACGCTTATACTTATTGGTCCAATACCTCGGTACGAGCTCAAATGCCGGGCTTAGTTATCTATTTCTTAACCAGGTTTGCCATCATTGGGGTTGCATTTACTTGTTTCCGCTCAGCACCTCGTGGCATATACTGGGGAACATGGGCAAATTTCCTACCAGCATTCAGATAGTTCAATTGAAGAAGTGTTATCCTCAAAATCGATACCTACATCTAAACCGCACCCAGTCACCACACCCAGTCACAACACCCAGTCACAACACCCCCAACCTACAAACCCCCCAAACCCCCACAACACCCCTCCCCACCAACCGTCTCCCCATGACAACAACCCCCACCCTCACCCCTCCCAGCCCGCTCCCTAAAACCAGCCTCGTGTACCGCCCAAGCCAGCGCCTCCAGACTACCACCCACAACCACGCCCATCCCATCTCTGCCCTCTACCCCGAGCATCGCCCTCTCCCACGCCGCAGGCCACCAAGGCCACCTACACAGCCGCCACCGCACATGCGCCAAAACGCTGTCCTCGGTCAAGCGCGCGCGTCCAGCGTGCAGATATTTGAATGCGGCTGGGAAGAGCGAGGGGTTGTTGTAGAGGCCGTTGAAGGAGAGGTTTTGCGCGATGGAGGCTGCGGAGTGGAGGGTTAGGATCTCGTGGAAGAGGACTGTGTGGGTGGTTAGAGGGTAGTATGGTAGGGGAGGGAAGGAAGGGCGTACATATTTCCATGTCGCGGTCGATGGGGTTAGTGCCGCCTTCCAGAGTTCGCGCTGGAGGGTTGGAGCGGGCGGATTTTCGGATTGCTCGGAGACATTGTGCTCCGCGTAAGCGGATTTCTTCTTTGGTGGGGAGCGAGTTAGACATGGGCCTATTCCTGGGCGGGTACTGCCGTTCAGCTTTTGCTTCCTGTTCCTGCATGTTGGTAGATCTTTGTTGTAACAATGTTGAGCGGATGCGAAAACGCCTTCTAGTGAGTATGCGTTTGAAATGCGGCAATGAATCTGGCGTTGAAGTGACTGGGCTAGGTAGCAAGTTATGTACTGCATTAGTGTTGCAATGGTATGAGTGTGAAGATGTGGTGGAAGGAATGATTCATTGTAGACTCAAAGGAGTAGGTAAAGCAGGGTCCATTCAAGGTTGAAACCTGCGATTGTTGTAATTTGATTCATCTGACATCTGCCACTGTTCGATTCGCATTGTTCAGTGCATGCCAAACTCACCCCCGGCAATGGTACGTTGGCATTCGGCCAGAATAGCAGCTTGCCTTCCTACGTCAGCCAGCTTTCCCAAGACTACCTTGTTTCCGTCTACGAAGCCGTACAGGGCATACGGAATGTCTGCATCGTTGCAAAACTCCTGGACGAGCTTCTGCGCACGTCGCAAGTTATGGCGTGGTATCCGTGGGAAGAGGTGGTGAATCGCCTGGAACTGGAGACCTCCGTGGAAGAAGTCGAGCCACTGAGGACAGTCGACATCCATGGTCGTTCTCAGCATCTTCTGGGGAAATGACTCTGTGACACCTAGATCGCTAGTGCTCATAGCAAAGTGACTAAGTGTGATCTGGACGTGGAGAGGCGCGGTGAGGGCATGACTAATAAGGACGAAGAAGAAGCGATTCCAAGCTCCCGGGACGGATTTGTACACCACGCCGTATCCGTACCAGGTCCAGAAGACTACCTGACCAACAAACTCAAAGTAACGGAACCACCAGGCGGGGCCCTTTTTGGGACCTTGATTGAACAGAATATAGACCCAGCCCAGCCGGTACAAGTTGAAACGTCCCAACATCATGATGGGGTAATATGTGTAGTTCTGATAAAGAATCATGAACTTTGCAAACGCATCGTATTCCATAGCGCGCTCGTAGTACGTAGAGACGAGACCGCCGAGGAAGCGATGTGATATGGCGAAGAAAGGCATATGCTCGATGTCGGGGTCATGTTCCGGCGAGTTGGTGACAATGTGGTGTACATTGTGGTTGTACTTCCACCAGCAGGCGCTGAGGCCACCGAGATAGTTCGCAACAAACATGGAGATGATCGAGTCGACGTGGAAGTTGTGCGTGATTCCCATGTGCGCAGAATCATGGACAGTAAACGCAAGCTGGTGCCAGAGGAAGCCGAGTGGGAAAGCGCTCGTAATGTACCACTCAGATCGGAGGAGGAAAATGAACAAGGCTAGCGCGATGCTATAACGGATGCACTCGATCCCATATGAGGAGTACCGACAGCGGTACAAGTCTTCGGCCTCCATGCGCTTCTGCAGCTCCCGATACTTCCGCACTATAGTGGCTTGTGTCTGCGCATCCAGAGCGGGGTACTTTGCTTTATCCAGATCTATCTCCTGCTGCGTCCGCGCGTCTAACACGGACATCTTCGTCCGGATCGGGGTATCATCGAGATCGACCGAGGAAAGGGAGGAGTCGGAGGAAGATCGTGGGATGTTGCTGGCATTGCGCTTTCGAATGGACGCGGCAGTACGGTCGGCTGGCTCGAAGATGGGGCTTTGCTCTGCGGAGGTTCCAGTACTGACGGATTCATGCTCGGAAGAGCAAGACTCCAAGTACTCCTCTTCTGATAGCTCAGCCAGCTCCTCCTGGGTCCTGAACTTTCCCCCTTGTATGGGTGGCGTGAAGTTGAGCCACGGTCCTTCGATGCGGCCTATTTGGTAACGGTTCGTGAGTTCGAGGGTCGCGGCGGAGTGAAATCTAGAGTCTACTCAGCTAGAGGTGATCAAGTCAGCTAGAGGGCACAAACCGTTGGACTTCGTCGGTGGCGTCGCGCCCTATCATGTGCTTGATGGCTTTGTCCCCGCCCGGGTGGTACGGCAGCCACACATCTACCTTCAATACCTTCTGGTCTACGATGATGATGGAACGGCCGCTCGCGATGAGGCCTTCAATCTCTCGCCGGCTGTATACCTTCGACTTTCGCTGTTCGTTGGCAGTCATTGTAATGGGCCGTGTCCGTGGGCAAGGGGTAAATATTCAGTTGTGCGTAACTTTGGCTTTTCGCGATTACAAGTCGGGAGATGAACCGCTCAGAGGATTAGTCTGAGCACAAGAGACGTGAAAGTACAATTGAAGGAACGACAGGGGCCCAGGTGGGGAAACGAGTGCGAAAGTCGGTGAGTTTGAGAGACGCGGTGGGAGAGCTTTGAGCCGGGCCACATAGCGACCAACCCCCCACGTTTCCCCCAAACGGACGCTAAAGGCCGCGGGGCAATCGTAGCCGGACAACTCAACAACGCCCGCGAGAATGTTGTCTCGAGGTGAATATTGCAGGCTTCAAAGACTGTATCAGCGCTGTCGGCCATTCTCACAAACCTGCTCCAGGGCCGACGAGAGAGGTGTGGTGAAGTGGCGATTACGAAGCGGCGGCGCCTTCCGCATCCGAACGAAGACCGATTGCAAACATCGTCACCTGGGACACAAAGCCTTTTGCTTGGGTTCCACCGTGGATACAAATACTCCCCATCGTCTGCCTTGCGGTCAACTCTCGATCTCCTAAAGCCTGCCTTTCTTCTTGCTTTGCATGTAACCACCCACCACACACCAACATGAAAGTATCCGCCGACATCAAAGAGCTAGCAGAGGAATGGATACGCCTCGACAAGGACAAGACCACCACGGATGAGATCTACAAGCTCCTCGTCCAGGGAAACAATGACGAACTGGAGAAGCGGCTTCGGACACGCATTGCCTTTGGCACGGCTGGGCTGCGCGGACCGATGCAAGCCGGCTTCGCCTGCATGAACTCGTTGACGGTCATCCAAGCGTCGCAAGGCCTCGCAGCCTATCTCCTAGAGACGGAAAAGGGGGTCAGGCAGCGTGGCGTGGTCATTGGGCGCGATGCCCGCCACAACTCCGACAAGTTCGCCAAACTGACCGCAGCAGCTTTTGTCGCCAAGGGTATCAAAGTCTGGTGGTATGAATCACCAACGCATACACCATTGGTGCCGTTTGGAGTACGAGAGTTGAATGCTGCTGCTGGCATCATGATCACCGCAAGTCACAATCCGGCTCGCGACAACGGGTACAAGGTGTACTGGTCGAACGGATGCCAGATCATCCCACCCCACGATGTGGGAATCGCAAAAGCCATTTTGGAAAACCTCGAGCCTGTCAGCTGGGATACGTCTGTAGTAGACGAACCGGATCTGCTGGTAGAAGGAGCATTCGGCCTTGTGCGCGAACAGTACCAGAAGGCTATAGAGTCCGCCGCACGACCTGAACACGGCCTCGCAGTCGTGATGGATCCGAAACTCAGATTCGTCTACACTCCTCTGCACGGAGTCGGACTCAGAGCTATGAAGCGATGCATGGAGAATCTTGGTATTGCGTCGCAGATGACTGTCGTCGAAGCTCAAGCTGAGCCTGATCCGGACTTTCCGACGGTCAAGTTTCCGAACCCAGAAGAGAAGGGAGCGCTCGATTTGGCCATCTCAACGGCAGATGCATCAGGTATTCCCTTGATTCTAGCAAGCGATCCTGATGCCGATAGGCTGGCGGCGGCTGAGAAGGTGTCTGGCAGGTGGCACATATTTACCGGCAATCAGTTGGGTATACTGCTTGCAGCATACCTCTTTGAGCGCTATCCCAAGTCGAAGCCTCGGGATAAGCTTGCCATGCTTGCCTCGACTGTCAGCTCACGGATGCTCCACGCCATGGCGCAGAAAGAAGGCTTTCACTTTACCGAAACACTCACCGGCTTCAAGTGGTTGGGAAACGTGGCTCGGGACCTTGACAGGCAAGGGTATGACGTGGTCTATGCCTACGAAGAAGCTCTCGGCTATATGATCCCCCAGACCGTGCACGACAAAGACTCGATCAGCGCAGCGGCCATCTTCCTAACAGCGACATCACACTGGTCAACGCAGGGTCTCACACCCTACAGCAAGCTACAGTCTCTCTACGAACACATTGGCTACTTTGAAGACGCAAACACATACCTCACCTCGCCCTCGCCAACAACGACGACGGCAGTTTTCACGGCGATACGTGCGCTGGGCGATCCGCATCCTACGCGACTCGGGACGCGTAAGATCATGAGATGGAGAGACCTCACGGTGGGCTATGACTCCAAAAGCGCGGACCATGTACCCGATCTACCGGTGGATAAGAGCGCACAGATGATCACATGTGAGTTGGACGATGGTGCAAGGTTTACGGTGAGGGGATCGGGAACGGAGCCGAAGATCAAGCTGTACATCGAGTGTGTGGGCAAGAGCAGCGAGGAAGCGAAGAGGGGAGCGTACGAGATCCAGAGCGATCTATTGAGGGAGTGGTTCAAGCCGGAAGAGAATGGGTTGGTACTTGCGTAAGGCCGGGGTGAAGAAGGCGACGAGGCTTGCGTAGGCGCCCACGAAAGTTACACGGGTGACACGGCGTCGGCTGTACATGCGCCTCGATCTAGAGAGTCACACCAAGTATCTGGATGATGCGGCCCGCGGACGTCGAGACCTCGTCAGCGGCCACGCCCTTTGGCCTATTTCCCGCACCATATGCAGAGGAGCTTGGCGTGCATGTCGCGGCAGAGCGCAGCAAACGCGAGGGGAGAGCAACGGGAACGCTCACGCCATATTGGTACTTATTTGAATTCCATACACATTCAGTCCTGCGCATCACTATCACTTTCCGAGATTTTCAAGACGCGAAGTCAGATCGTGGGAGCAAGAGGGCAATAGCTTTGTAGGATGCGATTGCTCACATCTTTAAAACATCATTCTCCCCGCATGGTGCCATCCCGATGCAGGCAAACGCCCTGCAAGTTCACCGGCTGACGACCATTCACACCTCAGTCGAAGACGTCGATCTAGCCCGGTACATACTCGCCAACAGAAGGCCAGTCTGGCGTGCAGCGATCCGTTGTCTGGCGTGCAGCGGCGACACAGTCCTCCACGTTTTGGTCCAATAACGGGCGGCCTCTGCGTGGCCATCAATCTATCGTTTTGGACGCGCTGCTGCCTGGGGGACGGCATCCGGCCAAACACGTGGAGAAGGACCCCGCGGTGGTTGCAACAAGTATTGGAATGTTTCAGGCGACGACTGTTGGGGGTTGCTTTTGTGTGAGGGTACAAGGCGTGCTCGCGATAGCTGATGGCGGCCGTCCCGTCGCTACAGGGATGAGATGGGCCCTGGTCTCCGCACTTTTCCCCGAGCCGGCGGCAGCGTATCAGACGGCGTGGATAGTCGACGGCGGGCGCGTTTCCAGTTCCCCGGGAGCGTTAAGCCCTAAACATGGTCGTCGCATGCGCGAGAAGAGTCACCGAGCTCCATTGCTCGCCTGCTCAATCCGAAGCATCGACGGCCTCCTGCTCCTGACCCTGAGGCCGCCAGATCCCCACCCCCACCCTCTCCCACCCAGCTCCACCCAACACGTCCCGACCCGTTGCGCCCGATCATCTATAAAATCGCCATCGCGCCCCTTCACTCGACTCGGTTTCCCTCGCATGACGTTCGCTGCATCCTCGGTAGGCGCTCGGCCCCGCCAAAAGTTTCCTGGCCAACTGCTAACGCGACGAAAGCTCCACCGTAGAACCCAGACATGTCTCAATCCTAGACCACTGCCTCTCTTGCGTGGGATGCCAGTGCGAGGCACTCATGGCGGGATACGGGCTGCCCCCTCCTGCGCAGCATCCTCATCCTCATCCTGCTCTTCCTCCTCCCGCGCCCTCGATACAACCGCTGCCGACCGGACCCTGCGGCTATAAAGAATGCGGGTGTGAACAATTTTGGGATAAACGCAGCGCCGAGCTCCATCAAGACAGCAAGGAGCATAGATCGAGCAGCGAGCGCTCAACGTGGTGCGTGTGCGAACACCACGCCTGCTTTCACAAGCGCTCAGCGACCATCGCGCCTGCTCGCGCGCCTGTTAGATGTGATGGGAGGTGTCGTGTGCAGGGAGCGCAGTGCGAGGTACACAGATCGCTCAGAGCACGGCGCGATGACCTGCTGCTGGAGGGAAGTCAGACCTATACTGCGCATCTAAAGGCGTCGCATACCACGGCAAGCCAGCGCCTTGAAGCTCCATATGCCAATGCGTCCGCCGTCAACGACCCAGGCCGCGATGGTCCGTCTCAGCCCAGCACATCTAGTCTTCCGCGGGTACCTTCCATGTGCCTCCTGTCGAGTGATAGGTACCCTGCGGCTAACAAGGATGCTAGGGTTGGTGTAGACCAGTCTCGTCAGACAATCGCAGGCTTAGGGCTTTCTTTGATGAACCTGGAGACTGCAGGCAGCTCAGCTAACCGTCGGCAGTCTGTTGCATCTACTGTGCCTGATGATTTCGATCTCGAAAAGTTGCTCAATGCATCACTTGGCGAGCACGAGCTCTCTTCTACCAGAGCGAATTCGGTCGCAGCGGAGCAGGCGCCGCTGCTCAATCCAGCACCCGGGCCTCTTGATGCCATTCGAGAATACAATCGCATACTCCACCTAGATGTGAGCGGTGACACACTGCCAAATACATTCAACCCGGAAGAGTTGATACAGAGTGCCACGGAGGTCGCGACCCCCAGCAACGCGAATACACCCGATCTTGCTGAGGCTGACCGGGATGTGCGCGAGGGAAGGCAGTTCATCGAAGGCCTCATGCGGCAGACATCCAACGTGGAACAAAGCAACGGCAGCGACGCCAAACCAGCGAACACGACGTCAGCACCAGTGCCCCAGTTGTTGCTCACTAACTCTCCTAATGTCGGCCAAGAGCAGCTTCAGCGCATCATCCAGTCATCCTCGCCGCAGGCTCTCCAGAAGATTGTATCCTACCTCCAACCGCTTCACAATCTCCTCCATTCCATGCCGAACGTCGCAAATACCATGGAAGAGCTCAACGGCCGTCTCGCCCTGTTGGAGAACAACAACTCGTTCAACTATGTGCATCCGGATGATCTCCAGCAACACTTCGAGACGTTCGATGGCAGGATGACCGACCTTGAGAATCGCATGGATGAGCACGATACGTTGCACAGAGCCATTGACCAGGACCATAGCAGTCACTCCAATAATCGACGCCAGATTACCTCAGTCACGGGGTCGTTCGGTTCGAACGGCTCTGTTCAGTCCACGACCTCCTCTACACTTATTCTAGCTGCATTGGATCGCAAGGATGTTGAGTCTAGCATTGGTGGTATCAAGGATCGCTTGGACGTACTTGAAGCTGCTGCCATGCCCACGTCCTTCAATCCGTGGGAGGTGGAAGTTGTATTGCTGCCTTGGGGCCGTGACCTCCGCGGTATATGGTTTAGTCCCGACGAAGCGATGCACGATCCATCCAAAGCTACCACCCAGGATTCCGAGGAGTGGACGCAGGCGCGTGGCTCTACACTTGGGCAGCCACCTCCCTCATTTCGTCACGAGCGAGAGATTGATTCCAGCCCCGCTCCAGTCACTCGAAATTCGTCGAGGAGCTCACATCCTTTCAGCGATACGGAGAGTGGGTGGAGCAGTCAAGCTATCAGCGATTGGGCGGCAGGCACGGAAGATGAACTCTTGTTACCCAAGGCTTGTGGAAGTAACAATCTTGTGTACAAGCGACTCCGAAGCAGGGGTTTCATCAGGAACGTCACCATCACGAGTGCGAGTTCCAAGGATATACAAACGTCCCTCTCACGCACCTTCGACGACTTGTTGGAGCATTTGAAGTATACCGCCGATGATGAGCATCCGACCATCAACTCTTACCCCGGTCTCCAAGCATCCTTTGTACCTCTCCGGAAAGTCATCAAAGATTCTCGACTTCGTTTCCTCACTCCCGCGGAGATGGCCAGCTCCGCGCTGTGGTCCGCTCAATTCCTCTCCTCGGGAGTGCTGATGCGGGTGTCAGGTGGCAGAAAGCGACTGTATGTAACGCAGCGCGAGGCCTACATCCAGTCAAAGGACCAGATGGGTAGTTCTTGGACCTGGCAAGAACTCCGACAGCTTCCTCGTCACCAAGTCGACCCCGACTCACAAATGGAAGGCAACGACGAACAATGCCAACCCCAAGTCGCTGAAGCGGACGCCAGAGAAGCCTGTTGGTCATTCCACGCTACCTACGATGCTCCTCCTAGTGTCAATACCTCCTTTGGAAGTCACCAGTCCGTCGAGCTCGAGCTGTCTATGCGCCCGGCCGATCAGACTTGGCGGCGCTCCATGACTCCTACATCGATCCTCAAGAATCGGCAGCTCATATCACCACTGAGCGAATTCCATCCTCAACGTCCCGGGTACTCCCGCAACCGCACAGTCTCCGCTTCGCTTGTTGAGCCTGCCATATCAGGTTCGGCAAAGCGTCGCCTGAACCTGTCTCCTGTCAAGCAATCGTCGGCACCGCAAGCAGCTTCTCGTGCGCCTAGTGTCGGCGTGACTAGGCTTAAACGCCGTCGTGTCACCAACTCGTCCTCTCCACAACTAGACGCGCAGGCGCCGATAGAACAAGTCGCCATTTGGACCACCACGCCCCGACGTTCACGCGAACCACCCTCGCCATTCTTTTCGTCAGAAGCCCCCCAAATGCCACAGATCCCACGCACGAATTCTGATCTCGCGAGTCGACCTAGTCAGCGCTCCGTCGCTGTAGTTGGGAAGGGTACGCCTTTCGCCTACGCCACGCCGCATTCTGGCCTGTTCGTTGGCGGCAACGCTTTTGGTGGAGGTGACACCGAAGCCGACGACGACGCGTATCAAGACCATGACGGGGAGCAGAGCTGGCACGGGGTTCTCACTGGCGAAGACAGTAGCCAATCATCTTCCGACGATGCGGAAGCGGGCGCGCAGGATGAGCCTGTCAGCTTCTCCGGCGACGAAGATGTATTCGGAACTGAAGTGGATGACGACGATGACGACGACGACAGCGGAGATGAAGGCGATGCTTTTGGAGCGCAGCGACGCAAGACGTACCAAGGCAACGACGTTGACGACAGCGATGAAGACGGGGACAGCGGTAGCGAGATCTTCGACACCTTGCTCAACGTGTTGAGGGAATAGCGATCATGTGTGACGAGTTTCGGTTTTGGGTTTTGCGTCTACGGGCGCCGTGCGGGTCTTTTCGGCAAGGAGCGCTTTGGGCTCGGCATCGACATCGACATCGGGATATATCTAGCATGGTGATGGGAGAAGTGGGCGTTCTGGCATTGATTTGATGTGGTTTAGCGACAGCGACACTGGTTTTTTTTTGTATGAGTATAGTGTCTTGCGTACGGCGGCATTGCGAGTCTTCTCTCTCTTCCTCTTTTTGTAGCAAAAATGGCATGGCATAGCGTGGCCTGCTTCCTCTCCTCTTTTAGCGAGTGGGTGGATGGTTAGGTAGTGTAGTAGAAGACTGAATCGATGGGTTTGGACAATGGGTTTGGCTTCCTGGGAAAAGTTGAGTTGATCTGCTTGATTGGTTTGGCTCGCACACCTTGACATTTGATACTTGTATGACTGTGTTGTTGATTGTGCTCGTTCACATTTCTAGACTTAGGTTAGCCTTGCATTCAAGTTTTCCAACTTGCTTCGCCGTGCGTGTGAGGAGGGTAGAGTGTGACGTCGAGCATCAATGCGATCGCAACGCATTGGGATGGTATCGTAGCTGAGGAGAGGCGCCTTGGAATCGACAGTGTTCGTGGGCCATGCGGTACGTGGAGCTGGTTTGTTTTCATATGTGACGGAGGGCGGGCACAGAAACGCTGGAAACGGATATTACGGGACTCGTTGTGGTCTTCTTCGTCTGTTCGCGTAATTGCGATATGGCTTTCGTGTAGTTACCAGTAGTTGTTAGCGTAGGACTAGAGAGTCTGTGAAGTTACGCTATATTCGGTTAGCGTACATCCCCAACAGCTCGCATGACATCATCCGTCTTTCCAGAGTCCAACATTCAACCTCCCTTCACACAACCACATACCCAATCCCCTGATCCACCATCCCAAATGGCCGACTCCAACATCCCCGTCCTCGACTCGAAAACTGCCTATCTAAAAGCCGTCATGTACGAAGGCGTAACCGTCCTCGAAGGCACGGCAACCTGGTGCTCGCAATGCAAAGCCATCGCACCTGAAGTCCAGAAAATGGTGTCGGAATACCCCGATGTGCACTTCTTCACGTATGATGTTGAGAAGACGCCGGACCTTGCGCATGAGTTGGGAGTCAGCCAGATGCCGACGTTTAGTGTGTTCAAGGATGGGGATATCCAGGAGGGTGTCACGGGGGCGAAGCCGAAGGAGTTGAGGAAGGCGATTGAGGGATGCTTGTAAGGGGGCGAAGGGCGGGTTTTGAGGGGGAGAGGGTGGTCACGTGATGGTGGGTGCAAGGAAGATGCGTACGGATTGCTGGAGGAGGCGTTGTGGATGATGTGTATGTTCATCAGGACTGTACGAGGATATGATGCAACTCATTCGCAACCATAATTATGAACTAGTCTGAAATGATTAGAAAAACGTGAAGTACAAGACTCAAAGAAAGAAGGAAACCAGATTTCCGACGTAGTCATGTACTGCAATCCTAGGTCTCCTTCAAATAATCTTTACCGTCGTCAACACTATGTCTTTTGGTTCGAAATCCGTAAAGACAGAGAATTTTCCAAAATCAAATTTACCAGACGGTGTTGCTATGTCATCCCTAGCATCCCAACCTTGATTGAAAACGCCCACTTTACGATTATTCTTCTTGTCCGTCACCCGTTGGCTCAATCATCAAGCCCCTGACTCCACCAAAAGGTCTTGTAGGAGAAGAATGTGGTAGATGGTAGGTGATGGCACAACAGAAGATTCCGCCAGATTGGCCCCTTTGTACGTCTTTGTTGTAGTCGTCATACAAGGTACAAAAATCCCAGTGAGATGTTGGCGGTTGGTGGCCACCATGCTCCACCGTGTGTATCATATATCCAGACAACCGAATGAAGCCACCACACACTTGTCCCGTTGGATCCGGGCCAACAAGTTGTATGTCGACATCGTGCAATTCGGCGATAGGTGGCCTTCCCTGACATCATCACATCCTCTTGAAACGAGTATACTCCCGAACCTGCCGACGCCCAAGACCAGGAGGGAGCTGGAGATGTTAGCCACACTATTTGACAGCGATCATGCGAGAAGACTTGCCGATATACTCGTGCAAGCTGTGGCTAGTGTCTGAACGCTTGCTCCCGAACGAACGCCGGTGATGTTCTAATCCTTCTGAATTACGGTGTCTATAGTATGTGTGCTAAGCAAGCGTTGAACAATAGAAATAATAGGGTCAGAACATAGCTATCGCAAAATTCAGGGCCAACATATGTCTTACTTCCTGTATACTAATAATGGCAACTATAACTCTATATGCTGCAAAGCAGACTCGTAGTGACGAAGGCATGCTGCTGTAGTAGGATGCTGTGCACCAAGTACTTTCACGTACCCTTCGTATGCTCGCTGATACAGACCAACTGCAGCAGAGTAATGCTGCTTCCGACGAGAGAGTAAAGCTAGATGGTATACGCTGGTGAGCGTGTCTGGGTGGTCTCGCCCAAGCACCTTCTCGTATCCTTCTAGCGCTCGTCGATACATCGCTTCGGCCTCTTCGTACTTTCCCTGGCTCTCTAGCACCGACCCGAGGTTGCTGACGCTGGTGAGCGTGTCTGGGTGGTCTCGCCCAAGCACCTTCTCTGATCCTTTTAGATCTCGTCGATGCATTGCTTCGGCCTCGTCGTACTTTCCCTGCCTCTCTAGCACCGACCCAAGCTGGCTAACGCTAATGAGCGTGTTCGGGTGCTCTTGCCCAAGCACCTTCTCTCTTCCTTCTAGCGCTCGTCGATGCATCGCTTCGGCCTCTTCGTACTTTCCCTGTCTCGCTAGCACCGTCCCAAGCTGGCTGACGCTGGTGAGCGTGTCTGGGTGCTCTCGCCCAAGCACCTTCTCTAATCCTTCTAGTGCTCGTCGATGCATCGCTTCGGCCTCATCGTACTTTCCCTGCCTCTCTAGCACCGTCCCAAGCTGGCTGACGCTAATGAGCGTGTTCGGGTGCTCTTGCCCAAGCACCTTCTCGTATCCTTCTAGCGCTCGTCGATGCATCGCTTCGGCCTCATCGTACTTTCCCTGCCTCTCTAGCACCGTCCCAAGCTGGCTGACGCTAATGAGCGTGTTCGGGTGCTCTTGCCCAAGCACCTTCTCGTATCCTTCTAGCGCTCGTCGATGCATCGCTTCGGCCTCATCGTACTTTCCCTGCCTCTCTAGCACCGTCCCAAGCTGGCTGACGCTAATGAGCGTGTCTGGGTGGTCTCGCCCAAGCACCTTCTCTGCCAAGCACCTTCTCTGATCCTTCTAGATCTCGTCGATGCATCGCTTCGGCCTCTTCGTACTTTCCCTGCCTCTCTAGCACCGTCCCAAGCTGGCTGACGCTAATGAGCGTGTCTGGGTGGTCTCGCCCAAGTA
>Ga0247733_1000099_pt1 | contig 129031 bp, 128 predicted proteins | sample UWRJL043104R2_FD_180932 | JGI IMG/M metagenome (GOLD analysis project Ga0247733, IMG submission 180932) | Plant litter microbial communities from Arlington Agricultural Research Station in Wisconsin, United States - UWRJ-L043-104R-2 | ecosystem: Environmental > Terrestrial > Plant litter >... | reverse complement strand
GCCCGCGCACTGCTTGTCGAAGCACCTCCTCCGCCTCGCTGTACTTTCTCTGATCGTAGAGTGCTTGTCCTAGCCAGTGCTTACTATCAAGCGTGTCTTCATGGTCTTGTCCAAGTGTCCGCTCCCGCCCGCGTGCTGCTTGTCGAAGCACCTCCTCCGCCTCGCTGTACTTATTCTGCTGGTAGAGTGCTTGTCCTAGCCAGTGCTTGCTGTGAAGCGTGCTTTTATGGTCTTGTCCAAGTGTCCGCTTCCGCCCGCGCACTACTTGTTCAAGCACCTCCTCCGCCTCGCTGTACTTGTTCTGATTGGAGAGTGCATTTCCTAGCCAGTTCTTGCTATAGAGCGTGCTTATATGGTCTTGTCCAAGTATCCGCTCCCACCCGCGTGCTGCTTGTCGAAGCACCTCCTCCGCCTCGCTGTACTTATTCTGCTGGTAGAGTGCTTGTCCTAGCCAGTACTTGCTGTAAAGCGTGTCTTCATGGTCTTGTCCAAGTGTCCGCTCCTGCCCGCGTGCTGCTTGTCGAAACAACTCCTCCCCCTCGCTGTACTTTCTCTGCTGGTAGAGTGCTTGTCCTAGCCAGTGCTTGCTATTAAGCGTGTCTTCATGGCCTTGTCCAAGTGTCTGCTTCCCCCATCCCCCCACCTGTCGATTCATATCGTTTGACAGCCTACGGTGTATTGGAGGATGTGGTCGAAGGATTTGCGACTTTTCGGCAGTCTTTGGGTCCGCCTCAATTTGGTAAAGCTGCTTAAGCTAGTAACTCTCGAGAGGACTGGGCTGCACTTAGTTACCTTCTTTTTAGTGAATGTACCATTCGTACGAAAGCTTACCTAACTTATAGTAATGTTTACTCGCATTACTTATCTCTTGGATGCTCTGAATAGGTAGATACCTAGAGTAGGAGGCGTTGCTCTCTGTATTCCATTTCATCAGGCTGGAAAGGCAGCTGCGGCTGAGCTGTATTCGGATATGGAAATATGTTTTTCCGGAATTGCCACTGCAAGCTGCAGATCACATGACTTCATAGCAAGGCGTCGCGCATGCCCTTTTTTACTTAAGTAGAATTATAACGGCGTGAGCAAGCAATCAAAGGTAAACATTGGAAAGCTTAAGACGCGTGGAGAAGTTCTGTGGCTTTAAATTGAAAGTACCTATCGTTTGTTCGTCACAAATCGTAGTGACGGTGCCTACAGTATTCATGCGTCATCGTCGTGCCTGTTGTTATCATGCCCGTGCTCGTGCTGGCTATCCTTTATGTACCTCGCCGTGAACGTGTGCGCTTATTAGCCCCAGTGGAAGAATTCGGTAGTAAATGGGCGCATTACCCGAAGGATACTTTGACCGTTCTTCAATCGAGCGACTTGGCTGGAGCTGAATTAGCTAAATTCTCGCTTGAAGGGTTTGTACTAACAATCCGCCGTTGGTATCACGCCGTACACCGTAAACTTCGTGTGGAAGCACGCTCATATCGGGGCTAACAATCGAGTCTTTGAACATATCGAGTATGATATGGAAGTATTTCTGCTTGAGGGACGGGTCTTGGAAAGGCTCATAGTGTTTGGCATGTTCTTGAGTGGACTTTGGGACACCACCACTCCCTACTCTTTGTGCATTTCCCCCCCGTGCATGTGCCGTCAATTTCACGACCACCATGGCGAACGGACTTCCGGAGCCTCGAAGGCGGGGTACGTGGACGATCGGACATGTTTGTAGGGTGAGGGTTAGACTTTTTTGAGGCTTATGTTTTGGTCTATTTGATGGGTGGCAGTTTGAAATCTTTGATAGGTGGCGGGCTGTATTTTATGGTAGGTTGCGCTTTGGACTTCGTCATAAGTTATAGGTCGTTTGATGTTTTCCCGGAAGGTATGTATTAGCAGAGAGGGATTACAACGAGGTAGTGAGTCAATACGGATAAGTCAGGTGGGGCGTGCGTGAGGAGTAAAGTGCTGTTGCGCTCCACGGATGAGTGTTCTGCGGAAGTGTCGAGAAGGCGCACTAACTTCTTGCTGACGAGTATCGTGAGTAGATCGCTATGGTAGATAATTAAAGGTTGTTGATGGATTAGCGAGGTGTTAAAAGCAATCTAGGGATTCCTTGTTCTAGAAAGTGGGCTTTTGTAGTGGAACGTTGAAGTCACATTTGTCAGACATGGAATCCAGTCATCCAGCAAACATAGTCTTAACCTGTGACGGCGCATTCATTGTCTTTAAGAAGTAAACAAAGTACGGTTTGCGTGTGAGTCAAGTCACAGGCATACATGACTCGCTCAAATGGGCTACGGGTTGGAAAGGGTGCTTACACTCTGGAAGACATCTTGTTGTTCGAGGGAATATATACAATCCAGTCGCAGATTCTGAGCGCAAGTGAAGACCTTCCGTTGAAGGGCTGCGAAATATCACTTAAATGTGTTGGAGCCGCTCATGCGAGGAAATATAATAGCCGCTCAGATTCCTGTGTCTCCGCTGAAGCTAGCGGGAGGGAATGGAAAAGTCCTACACAATGACAGATAGAACATTGGCAACCCAGAATACATCAACTTACACTCTCACAGACCCATATGTTGACTTTCCCTTTCAAAATACCATACAGTCCGTCCCGGACGCGTTCAACGGAACCCTAAAGCGCCGGATACTTCCTCCGACGCATCAAGACCCACTGATGAACATGCCAGTAAAGGGCCAAGCTATCAGAATTGATCCGTATCCCAGCGCAACACCTATAATCGATGATCCTATTCCGCTTATGACCCTGCTTCGCGTTTTGCATCTCAGCAGGAGGTATTCCGATGCACAGCTCAGCCACGTGGAGGAAGCGCAGAAATATTTCATAGGTCCGAGTCACTGTACTATCGCTGTTTGGAGACAATCTAGTTTTTTGTCGCGGTTGCACCGTCGCTGTTGTCAACTTCATCTGTAGGGTAGTTTGCTCTTGGCGTACTTGCTCTTGTGACTCTAGGGATAGTGCTACTAGTCATAAAGACCTTTACTTTAGCCAGTCAGTGGATGATAGCTTACTAATAGGAGCAATTGACTGTGGCAATGTAATTTGCTTCTGTGATCTAGAAAGGTGACTAGTCTAGTTGCTCTGGTTGCTGTACTTGGCTCCTTCACGTGATGTCTACATCCAGGGGTGGAAAAGGGAAGGTGCAAGACACCGGAGCGGGGAGAGCGCCCTCCCTCCGAACATAATCAGCTATCTACCGTCTTTAAGCGAGTTTGCAAGCTTTCGTGTGGTGAATCATGTGCCCAACCACTTCTTCCGACATGGTGCGAGTCCTCACCTGCTCTCACATGGCGCCAACTTCGGGCCGCAGTAGTCCAATGATTCTTTCACGTGATTCTTTGCCGTTGACCAGTCCCCGGCCAAGAAGGACGTTCGCCGCGGAAACACGAAACAGCGTCCTGTCTCGGCTGCGTCTAATTCACTATACGCCGTGCAGCTCCGTATCGTCCAATCATGAAGCACCCCGCTGCTCGTTCCCTCCGCAACACAACATCCAACAGCCGCAACTGGCTCTTCCTCGAGCTCTGACTAAGTAGCTCCGTTTCTGCCTGTAGACATCCCTCCACGCCCGCACTTCCTCTACTTCCCGTAAACACCCCACCCTTTCCACCAGACACTCCGACCTCGACGCGGACCGCGCGCTCGACGCGGACCACGCCCATATCATGGCGCCCCGCACCCGCCCCAAGAAGATGCCTTCTCGACGCGTCAGGTACGCGCGTATAGCCAAAAAGCGTGCCGGAACCCTCCGCAACCCCATTGTTGTTGACGTCACGTCCTCGCGGTCTAGGAATCGGCGCTCAAACGCGCCCACGCCTTTGCCTAGGATCAAACCGACCGACGCGAACACAGTTCCAACGGATTCTCAGCGAGCACATCCTGCGGTTCAGTTGATGCTGGACACGCCAGCAAGCGTCCTCCCACGCCTACGGGGTAGGCAAGTACTTGCCACTCCCGAGATCCACCCCACTATAGGAGGCAGCCATATCAAAAGTAATATGCCTGAGTCAACGATACCCGATGCGAATAACACGCCGGAGATGAGGGAATGTACCATCTGCGCAGCCACGAAAACGGTCGAACGAAGCTTTACGCGGCCCATAAAGGGGATTTGCTCACACTTCACACTCATCTGCAAACGGTGCGTGATGAGGATGGTCGAGATGCAGACGGAAGAGCGAAGGTTGGACGTGGCTGTGGTAGCTTGTCCTGAACCGGATTGCATGAGCGTGTTGGACTATTTAACACTCCAAGCTATCGTGCCGGCGCCAGCTTTCGAGCGGTAAGTACGCTCCAAGCTGACATGGCAGAAAATGCTAACGAGCATGGCTGGGACAGAGCCCTCACTACTCAGCTCCTTCGCTCCGACGACAACTTTCTTACATGCCTAAATACGGAGTGCGCTCGTTACTTCTCCAAGGAAGCGTGCAAGACGAAGCGCGTTCAGAAGCACGAGGTTCATTGCCCCTATTGCGACCATGCTATGTGCCTTACGTGCACTCGCCCCTGGCATCCCGACAACAGTTGCAACAAAGAGAAGAACGACGAAAATGTAAAGTCGGAAGCGGCCATTCGGAGCATGGGGGCAAAGCCGTGTCCTAAGTGCGGCGTTAATTTCGAGAAGAATGGCGGCTGCGACCACATGATCTGTAAGTTTCACTGTTTTCAACGGAGTGCATACTGACTGTGATATTCAGGCAACCGCTGCCACCACAACTTCTGCTTCGAATGCCTAGTGGAATATAAAGCCAGCATGGTCCACCATCGAGGCTGCCGCAACGGCCACCAAAACATTGCCGACGACCCACGCAACTGGCTCCCGGACCATGACATCAATTTGAACCTTGATCAGCTAGTCGAAGGAAATGCTCTGAGGATCGCGCGGCGCTTGGGTGCAGTCTAGTAACATCATGGCCCACCTACTGTGAATCCGAACAACGGCGCAACCCCTTTACAGCCTGATGTGCAGCCGAACGGTGGTTTCCAGCATCTTCGGACGGCGCTGCAGGTGCTCGGACTGCCGCTACGTCAACACATGCGTAGAATGGGAACTGAAGCAGTTCGGCTCTTATTCACAGAGACGTGGGCTGAGATGAGCGAAGCACGAGACAGTCTCACCACGTTGTTGCAAGGATGGAAACTATTTCTTTTCACGGTTCTTTACAAGACTGTACGGTGGTATCAAGTCGTTTCAAGGTTCGAGTCGTCAAGGCTCTCCACTCGTTATGGATGAGATTGTCAGCGACGACTTACGGAGGGACTACGTCTAGTATGTATGTCTCATGCAGGCCATGATGCATAAATATATGTCGAGAAGGAACGACTTTTCAGTAATTTCATCGAGTCAAATTTTATCAGCTGACGATGACTCCGTGATGATTAGATGATTAATACCTGACGATCTGTATATTCGATCGCCGCAATTGATCGAATGTGTTGACAATATTGTGGCGAGTCCTTCAAGGGTGACTGTGAGCTAAGTGAACAAGATTCCCACGTAAATATGCGCGTCCACTTTGACTGACAACAGCAGTGCACGGCCCCCTGAGTTTTATGTACAAAATGGTCGAGTCACTGCTTCGCTTCTTCGACTTCGCTATAAATGAAGGATCGTCCTCGGGGTGACCAGCTTCGCCGAAGAGAAATTAGAACCTACGGTATTTCACTGTCGATACAAACATATTCGTACAGATCAATTATTCCCCGACCAGCTTCACAAGCGAACTCAGAATTATCCTGACGTTGGTCTGGTTTTAATATCCGATATTCGCGAGAAGATCCGATTAACTCGACTCGACATACATACCACTCGCGCCGAGCGAACTAAACCAACAGCTACACTTCACATATCAAAGGCCAGTCGATACCATGGTCAACACGCGCGGACGCACCGTCCCTGACACCAGCGCCTCGAGCAGCACACCTCTCGTCCTTCGTATTTCCCCGAACAAACTTTCGGATCTCGTTTCAAACACAGACGAAGACGAAGACGTCGAAGAGAACGCGGTTGAGAACCTATCCAAAGCAGTAAATGAAGGCGAAGACAAAGACGCAGACACCGAAGCAAAACCCCGCGCCCGTGCAAAGCCCCACCCCTTACGCTACTCCGAACTCCCCTCCAAAGGCCCAAACTGGCACGAAGGTAACCACGGAATCGCTGTGATATCCTCGCCAATACCTCACTTCCGCAAGCCTCTTGCGCTACAATACGTCAACTACAACAAGCACTACACCAATTACAAGTTCTGCACATCTACGAAGGACGGTGACTTCTACGATAGAATGATAGTGGCGGGTCAGCTGGCTCACCTTTTGCTCAAACACTACGTTGATCCCGAGCATTTAGAGATTGTGAGACTGGAAGCGAAAGTGGAGGCAGAGAGCATCCTTGTGGATGTGCCGGTCAAGGGATCGGAGTACTATCTCGTAAAGAGGAAGGATCCACGGCCAGACGAAAACGCAGTCCCCATCATCTTCGCCGCTGTCACGTCGTCCACTTTCACGAAGCAGCCCGCCCGCAAAAAACCAATTCAACTCCAAGTTAATCCGCTGTATCTCCAATCCAGTGGGAAAATGGCCGTTGACGGGACCAAGGCAACAGAGACAATGCGGTGCAGCGTGGTCCTGCTAACAGGAAGAACGTCTCCCGAGAAGCCGTCGTTCGAATTCTACCAGTTTCGCGCTGATGACAAGTCGGATGGTACGCTCCACCCTTGGCATGGGCAACTGCAAGATACGGAACCGATAGCTGGAACGAATCTCTTCTCGCTGGGGACGGATCAAGCGGAGATGGTTGATCGTATGTTTAAAGCTGTGATCAGGTGTTCAATGGAGGGCAATCTGGCGGTGACGCCCAACTAGAGGCTCTACACGAGTGGATTAGTATCTCCGGAGAGTGTGGTATCGAGCTTCCCGCAGATATGAGGACAATGCGGGTACAAGACGGACTGGTAATCGAGGGATTTCAGGCTACCCTATACATAGGATGGAAATTGGATAGAATCTCCCGAAGACGATGCCGTCTTCGAAATCGTGCCTTCAGTGAAGCTCACAATATTGCGTGCACTGCATATAATGATGATCAATGGACGCGGCGGTGATGAAATATTTTCTTAAGCACAGACATAGTCGCAGGATAAGTTAGGTGAGGTTTGGCAAGAAGTGACAATGCGGCTAGCTTCGGGCGCGACATTTCTTCCCGCATTCAGAGTGTGGTGATGTAGCGTCCAAATCTGCAATTTGAGATGCAGGATGTTTATAGATGGGACGAATCAGAATGCACTTTGTGAACACAGCGTATGGTTTGATCGAGTTGGCACGAGGCGTCTTCCGAACAGACGTTCGTTCTACAGTAGTGCAGCAGGAATTAGCGCCAGTACAGCAGGAAAAGCGCAAGTGGTGGGGAGCCGGCGCACGACTTCAAAAGCGCGCACGTCATAATTCAGTGCTCAGCTCAATGAACACCAACTTTCTTCATCGTAAACGATTGCTGTAAGTCCACGGTCCAAGCCCTCGAAAACCCTCATTTCTAACAGCATGAAGCCTAAACTTCTCACCAATTTTCTCCCTCTCGTAGTAGTGATACCCGTTATGGCGTCTAACCCATCGTGCGTCGACCGCATCAAAGCGAATGCAGCGCGCGATGAAGTCGACCTTGACATCCTTCCTTTCTTGTCCGAAGCCCTCGCCTCCATCGCCAACCTCTCCGGAAAGCCCATCTCGACAAGCCAAATTCCCAACTTTGTAAACGCCACTCGAATTGATACGCATACCCATCCTATTCCCGATTGGTTTCGCACCCTCCAACCGCTCGCCGCTGGCCGCCATACATCATTATGGGATCCGCTCTCACACCTGCGATTCATGTCGCAGCAAAGCATCACCCACTCAGTCCTTTGCATCAGTACACCGCAAGCCAATGCCTTCCCGGACGATAGGGCGAGAACGATTGCATTGGCGAGACTACTCAATGAGTTTTCTGCGGAACTGGTCAAAGTGTACCCGGAGAGGTTCAGTTGGATCTGTGTCACACCTTTGCCATATGTAGGCGCGACGGTGAGGGAAGTGCGGTATGCGGTTGAAGAATTGGGTGCCGTTGGTGTGGGCGTGTTGACGAATCACGAGGGATTGTATCCTGGGGACGAGCGGTTCGATGCGTTGTGGAAGTATCTGCAGGATAAAGCGGAGAAGGGGGATGGGAGGGAGATTGTGTTCATCCATCCTACGGATCCGGTAATACGATTAGAGGATGGAACGCTTATCAACTCGAAACCGTGTAAGTGCTATGCGCTGTGTTAATTTGAGCGCTATAAAATAACACCGTAGAGCACCTCTTCGATCCGGCCTCGGCGAGTTCTATTTCGAAACTGCTCGTGCAATTTCGAGCATAACAGCAAACCGGACCATCATGAAGTTTCCGAACCTCCACTGGCGCGTATCACACGGAGCCGGTGCTTTTCCGGACATCTCCGATCGTTTTCTGCTCGGATTTCGCAAGGATGCCGAAGAGGCACGCACTTATGCGACGCGGTTCTGGTACGATAGTGCAGGGCCAGTGTATCCAAGGCAGATCAAGGGACTGCTTGCGCAAGATGTGCCTGTATCACAATTCGTATTCGGGACGGTCAGTAATTCTTCCATATTTGCTTGTTGCTCTTTACATATCTTAAAGCCCGTTCTCTAAACTTCTGGCTGACCGACGATAGGACTGCCCGTACGGCATCGGATTCTGGAATGTGCATGACAATATAAGAGGGTTATCTGAAGCAGATTTTCTATCGCCAGAAGACAAAGAAGACATTTTCCACCGTAATGCGAGGGCCTTGTGGAAAGGCAAGATCCAAGGGGTGTGAAGGGCCGATTTCGAAGTCTGTGGCCTTTACTACGTGGCTGCCAAGGGATGATTTATAACAGGTCGCATTAGCGTGCCCAAACCACTGAAGCCGACCTGGTAAACCTTGCGTCCAGCGATCTCGTTTGCGAAGTTGAGCTTGCTCTGCAGTGACCAGTCGTTTTCGTGGCGGGCGAGAGCGTACAACATACCCGCGATGAAGGTATCTCCGGCGCCGATTGTATCAACGACTTGCGGTGCTTCGCTTTCTGGGCTCCAGCTGTGGACGTGAGCCCATTCACCTTCGGCACCGGGACGATTTTGAAGGATGCTAGCACCCTTGTCGCCCCATGTGCAACAAAGTAGAGCGCTGAAAAGGTCAATGTCCATCCAAATCAGCGTGGTAGCGAAATGACGTACTCGGCTTGCATTTCGGTTTCGATTTGTTTGAGGAAGTCGACCTAAACTCACAAGTCAGCGGGCCTTGTCAAAGCAGGTTCCATGTGCATGGTCTGTTTCCGGCTAGCAGATCTCGAGTTCGTATGTCATTTTTGGGGCATCATGATATTTAGCATGCGCTATGGTTCCGAGGATACGCACAGGATTTTTATAGCCCTGAGACTGCATCTGATCAGTATTGGTCTACAGCAGTTCATGGCTTACAACGAACCTCAGCCCACAGCCTAGAGAAGAACACAACATCAGCACATTTTGCGACGGAAATCATTTGCGCCCGCTCCGGCTTTTCGCATTCGACACTGATCTTGAAGCCTGTGTGATCCGATCGCAAGTGTTCGACACATGCGAGAAGCAAGTGCGGGATTGTGCCCTCGAAGTGATACCAGCCTTGCTCTAAACCTTCCCCGTGGAGTTCCCGAGAGGATGCAACGAATTCCTGCGCCGTCATCTCCGGCAAGGGGGTATGGCTAACCATGGTGCGAGTGTTCTTCGCCGTGTTCTGAATGATATAGCTCACCGCCGCGTCTCTGAAGCCAGGGCGAAAGATGCATGATTTAGCCAGTCCGACATTCCTGAGTGATTTGCGGATAAAGGCCACATCTGCAGACGTTGCTTCGGGGAGAACTGCGAGAAGATGAAGTTGCGGACCTGACGTTGGTGCTTCAGACTCGTTGTCGTCGTCGGAAAGGTCGCTCGTGGTTTCGGAGACAAGTTGCGAAAGAACTTCGAGCGTATTCGCGCAATTGCCGCCCCGCCGTCGCGCATGTGATGTTGCGCGAAGCTTTTCGTCTTCTACTGGAAATTTAGGCACGCTAGGAACGATATTCAGTGCCACGTCGAGAATGTGAACGATGCGCTTACGTCAAGATGGTGTCGATGTAGATGGCGCCTACGCAGACGATGTGGTGCACCATTTTGAGGTGATATATACCCGAGACTGGTGCTGGTGTTGTTGCGACGGTCGCTGCGAGCTATGACGTGAGATCTCGGCAACGGTGGGGTCGCTCGCAAATCGCGTTTTCGCGCGGTCATACATGACACAACGTACCAAGACCTTGATGAGATGGAAGTTTTTGGTTCAACTGGCGGATCGATCTGGCGGAAAGGGCATTTGCGCAGTCTCAATTCGGCGACTGCAACGTCCTAAGTTATCTTATGCCAAGTAAGTTGCTTTTTAACATAACTACAGTACTCGAGAAAACTAGATAAGAAAAAGCTAGATTTTGATAGCTGCACACAACCCTCTTCCTTGTGAGCAAGTGTTTGCCAAGAATATACTAACCCAAGAACAGGTTAACGCCGAGAACAAGTAGTGCGGCGTAGATCGGTTATTCTCTCAGTCCGACCACCTCATCCTCGACACATCATTTTCGACTAGACACTAGACCTTTCCATATCGATCGCTTCTTAGGCTAAGTTTCAGGTCCGTCTTCTCAATACCGTGGTTCTAGAAGTACGAATCACTATCAAGAACGTAGCAGTTTATGCTTTCCACCGACATGACAGTGCACCCGCAAATCTCCCTTGAGGAGCTCCCCGATACCTCACTGGCACAAATGGACTTTCTCGACTCCACGTGGTTCAAGACCCATGGTCGAACGCGTCAATTTCCGACGCCCGAACACGTGCGATCCTTCTCCAAGCCGCACCAACTCACTCGTCCTGTGAGATTTGAGGAGCTCGGCCTCATTGTCAAATTCGGGCCAGGCATCTCCGTAATGGAAGCGGTTAACCTTTGGGCTATTAGGCGAGCCTTCCAGGACCTAGTGCCAATACCTGAAGTTTACGGATGGAGAGTACTCGAGCTAGAAGGAAAGGCCCCCGAAGTCTTCATCTACATGGAACTCATCCAGGGGCCAACGCTCGAACAACGGTGGCCCACATTGTCTTTTACTGAGAAGCAGACTATCTGCAACGATCTACATGCCATGGTGTCTTGTTTTCGCGGCCCTATAGACAATGAACCGGAGCATGTTATTGGTAAGCTTGCTAATCGGACAGGCACGACATTGCTAATTTCTCACAGGATCTTTAAATCACGGCCCTGCTACGGATCGCTGCTTGGAGGGCTTGCCGTTGCTGAGGCCATTCCCTTCCCGAGTTGTCTTCCACGACTGGCTTTCCTGGTTGTGGCGCCGGAAGGTCCCTGACCCGAAGAGCATCGAAGATCCGTGGAGGGACTTACTTCCAGACAACGGGCCTGTTGTTCTTACACATGGTGATCTGCGTCCAGCCAACATTATCGTCACGGCGGCGAGTCCTGCTAGGGTCATTGCGATTATTGACTGGGAGCAGGCAGGCTGGTACCCGGACTACTGGGAATATTGTAAAGCCATGTATACGACCTTATATGATGGAGAGTGGCATGGGTACATTGATCAATTTTTGGCTCCACACGCGGCCCCTTTGGAAGCATTCGATTTCTACACGTTCACCCTCGGCCTGTTTTGATCTTCGCGCACCCGAAACGTTGGTTCTATTCAAGTAGCAAGTTAAACTGACCTAGAGGTATGGACCATGTGAGCGGCAACAAAGTTGGGTTTGGAATGCGATTGGCTAAGGAAAGAGCAGAATAACTATCGGTAAACAAAGTCGTTCCTACAATGCGAGTTACAACGAGGGAGAAATCGTGAAGAAAAGAACATCTATAAAGAGTGAACAATGAGCAATCAGGGGAAATTTCGAACATAACGAGTCGGCGTCACTTGTGCGTCGCATAACGACGATCCAAACTGGTTCACTCCTGCCACACCCACGTCCCACCGTCCCACCGTCTGTATCGCTTGTGCCCAGCATCTCAAGTCCACTCCGTGGTCGCTGCTGCGGTTTGCCCTTGGCCCTGGTGAGGTGTCGCTTGTGCCTGGGGAGGACGAGCAGCGACGGACCGTAAGCCAATGCCAACATTCGGTGCGTCTCGTTTCGACTGGACGATTGATATCGTTGATTCGTCGAGGTAGTGGACGGCAACAAAACAACGAGCATAGTCCATAGTCCACTCCTGGCACCGACGGTTCGTGATCTAGATACGCCAGCAAATGCACATTTCGCCCGGAATAACACACTTACATCGTTAACCGGCTCCAGATAATTAGCGCTGTCCCTGGGCGGTTGGTCCTGTGCCGCCACCAAACTTGGGGTAGTGTCTGACCCCCTTGTGCCTTTGAAACCGTGCACATGCTGATCGTGAACGGATCCGATTAGGACTAACTGTGGAGCACGTGTAGTTTCCGTAGGGCTGTATATGCGTTTGAACTCCAGAGAGAATCCCGCCATCGGGACCCCAACAACGTGGATGATAGTTCCGTTGTCACAGCCCTCTGCGTACAGGACCCATACTCCGAAATGAGCATGTTGACCGGTCTGTCCAGGGTAATTGAAGAGAAATAATAAAGTAGTTTAAATCATCTAAACAGTAGCCAAGTTGCCTTAACCTCCCTACCCGTAACTGTGTCTAACAGGTGTCTTGCACTGCTTTCGTCTAAAGTATGTATCTGTGTCACATTTTGTTGTTCTAGCAGATCTATGCTATGCGCAGGAGAAGAGTGCTACATCGATAGGTTCCTATTCAAATATAGACTTTCAGCTACTATTTAGTATTGTTATGCGGAGCTCTACAGGTCCCTTGCAAGGATTCTCTGATGCCACCAAGCATGTTCCCGTGCCCTTCCGCAAGCTACTTTGGCTCTAGTCCTTCCCTGCTTTCTTATTGGTGCCCTCTTCGTATTTCCCTGCAGCTGCCTGTCTTCTTTCCAACCAGTCTAAGCACACCGGGTATACCCAAATACTAGCTGGGTATGGTTCGCTGCAATCTAAGCGAGAACAAGTGGAGTCTATAACCCTCATGTGCACATCGCAATAGCCTAGCTCACGGTAGATGTTGATGTGCACGCTCACAACCACTGCTGTTCCCCCACTCCGCACCTTTTTTCTTTCCCACGCCGCTCTTCGTACCTTACCGCAAAAGATTACCCATTCGGATCATGTCTGTAAGTGGAGCTTCGGTCCTATGTACTTGTCTATTGATTGATGGTCGCCAAGCTTTCCACCGGATCGGGGAGAAAGGGCAACTGCGCCGTATGTGATCATCTCAACAACGAGCACCAATACGAAACGTGCACTGCAAGTGGTTGTCGTAAAAAATGGAAAGTCTGCAAGGCTGGCGGACAGTGGATGCTGTGCAAAGAATGCACAGGGCATCCAGCGTGTGGACCAGGCGGCACTGAGCCCGGTGGCTGGATTCGACAAAATGAGAGTAACCATTAAATGACCGAACCATATTATATTTCTATTAAATCGTCGCCCGGATGCACGACGAAGCTTCCTTTTCTCAATCTTCATCCTCAGATTCATCTTCCCAAAGATCTCTAAGCCATTCGTGTTCCCACAAGTCATTGTCATCAGTCCTAACTCCATCCGCTAGCGACCATTGAAAGACACTGCGTGTTGCAGACCGCGACATGGGTTGGCCACATGTGCTGTTCGCCACAAAAGTTCTAGAAGAATGTAGGTACTTCCAAAGACGTGCTACCTGCGAACGAAGCCTTCCCGCTAAGCTAATTCCTTTCAGTGGAATAACACTCGACAACGTCTGAGATCCAGGATCAGGTAGAGCCAGCCCATCTTCCAACTGCCACTTCCATTGTTTATAAAGTAGCCGATGACCACAGTTGAGATGTTGCTGCACTGTCAGGGCTGTTGTGTTGATGTCCACTGTGCCACAGGGTGGCCAAGGACTTAATGGCGGTGATGCATAACGTCGAGACTCCACGTCTGTAATGTATAGGAGGCGGAACTCGTCCTCGCGAGAGATGCATGTTCGTCCTTCAGGGTTCTTGTACATCGGTGGTGCGCGATGAAACTGCGGATCCATGAATGACTGGAGAGATTTGACCCAGATGGTTGCTTCTAGAGACGTTGGTGGCATATGCTCGCCCACTACACGAAGTAATGTTGGCACTAAGCCAGTGGTCGCTGCGCCTACCCACAGAGGCGCTGAGCTAGGACGATGAAGCGCCATCATCTTGACAATAGTTTGAGGCCGCTCAACTTTACTAATCGATTGGAGTAGCTTCTGGGCAGGATACAGCCATTCGCCGGCGAGATGACACCCTAACCCTGGCTCCCAGAAGCATCCAAACATAGAGGAGGATATAATGTTGGGTATGCAGCTTAGTGCCATGTAGTGCGGAATATGGCTTTCGTCCGTCCTTTGCTCCATGCTTATTGGCTCGACACACTGGGAGTATCCAGAGCTCGGGTGAGGCAGTTCAATGGGTGCTCCAAACCTGCCCTGTGGTGGTAAAGTCAAGGATGCTGCGAGAGCGACCAAGAGTTGATCATAGACACCGTTTTCTTTAGCGAAAGCACAAAGATATTGCTGCGCTTCGGTAGAGGTTGGCGGACGGGCGTCTTCATCCACGACTTCGCTCGGGTGAGCGATTTCGAAGTGTTGTTCTTGGTTCAGATGGCAAGACCATGGGGGATAGTACAGGCGATCTGATCGACAAAGAACTGCCTGCCACCCACATCCAGCTGCGAGAATGGCCCTCCACCACCGTAGCTCGACTGCGGTTAGATCTCCCATCGGAATAAATTCGGACTTTACATCTTTGCATTGTACGCGCACTGCTGCGCGACATTCCGTATAGGTGATTTGATCTGCAGATGAATTTCTGCATAATTCAACAAGCCGCGCAGAAAAAACGTAAGACCACCCCAAGACGAGAACGGCGAGATAGTTGCGGTGTTTACTGGGCATTTTGGGGGATATTTCCTTCGAGAGCTGGCAAAAATTTGGTTTGAGAGAGCCGATGGGAACCTTTTGAAGGCGGGAGCATTTTGTTGTGCATTCGAGGCCACAATCGTCCTGGTGGCTAATGTCCCACTCCGGGATCCCTTCCAAACAAAGGTTGTTGCCGACAACCTCTTTAATCTTGGGATGTTTGGGTATCGAAGGGGTCTGATTCAAGAGCAGATGAATGCTCAAGCAGGAGGGTGGATAACCCTTGATGGATTTAGTGGACTCCAATAGGTTTCTCCAGTGCTGCCAGCTTCTGGTCGAGGTTTTTAACGCCTGTTCAGAGGTCGGTTGAAGGCAGTCGGCTGTACACGTGTCGTATTTTGAACTCGCCCGCATCGTAGCGAATACGTGGGAAGTCAACAGTGCCTAGCAAGAAGTGGATGAGCAATGCCGTTTGCGCGTGTCGTATGATGAGGGTAAGAGGTATAAAGGAGGACCTTGCGATGCTTTGGCCATCGCTAAACACCAGATACCACTGCGAGGAGCTTATCGCTAGGCGCTGATTATTCTCGCCATTGTACCTGCAAAGAGATTTGGGCGTCGGTGGGAAAGATTGCAGATTGTTGCTCGCGTTTCCGCCAGGCGAAGGTGCGACGACGCGCTGACCAGGAGGCTGGCCCGGGAGAACGTCGGCACTACTTGTGGGGGCCCACGAGAACGACTTTCCGCCGTCCAAGGAAAACTTATTGCAAGAACTTAGCTTTTGGAACCACGAGACATCTGTTACATAGCTTCATCTGCAGTGGCTATAATTACTTTTGCAAGCCATCATGCAATCCTCTGCGTTAACTTGCTATGGAGTCACTTCTGCAGCTACCAGAGGGCGAGAGCGGAAATTGCACGAGCAAGCGACGGATACAAGGCGTTCAAGAGCAGCGGCAACTATCTCGTCGCAATACGGGCTACGACTAGATTTTCATCTCAAGTAGCAATGCCCTCTCGGAAAAGATCCCATACAGTCTTGCAAGTTGAAATCTAGCTGGGTCGTCGGGAACGATTGGGCTGGAGAGGAATGCGTAGTAGACTTTGTGCTCGGGACCGAGATCGCGCAGCGGGCTAATTCGGATATCTTTTGTAAACTCGCCGCCACCTAGGTGCTGACCTGCACCTGCGCCTCTATGGCCCCACCGTTGCGCGGCTTGACCTTTATGCCCGAGAAAAGGGCTGCGGCTTGTGTGAAGTTGTCGAGCTGGATGCTCCGCGATTGTACACTCTCGCGGCGGAAGGCGTCACAACCCCCGAGGTCCTGCAGCGGGACGACGACGTCGAGGACCATGCATTCTCGTCCTTGTTGTACTTAGTGTACGACTAGGTACCCAGCAATACAGCCTTTGCCTGGTCGATAGTAAGCGCAACAAGCTCAGCGGACCTCTCGTCGCTGTCGTCGTAAATACGCTCGTGTTTCGAGGTGGCTTTGGAAAGCTGGCTCGTTCTCCAGCACCGTTTAAGGCAGGCGAGTACAAGTACGGGTTAAGGTGGCAGCCGAGCCTTTGTTGCAATGCGTATCGAGCTTGTACAGCGCTTGCGGCCAGTACTTAGGCTGCTAAGTGACTTCTCGTTTAGCTCTACGACGATGCCCGCGTGCAACGCGCTCTTCGCTGGCGCCATATCGCCGTCTTCTCCCTTTCGTTGCTTGGGTCTCGCTTGGCACACGCCTTCTTGAATGTCTGGCTCGGGGTCGTTGGCGCTGTTCGCTGTCGCTGTCGCTGTCGCGCTGACGGCGTTTAGATCGTTGCTGATGCGGTCGGTGGGCGGAAGCGGGCGACTCGAGCTGCAGCCAGGCGCAGACGCGCCCAGTACTGTGGTTGTTCGTTGGTGAAAGGTAAGGGGATGAAGGCATGGTTGTGGTAGTTGTGGTCGAAAGCGCGATGGGGTGCGTGGCATAGGCCGAAGGTAAAGCGTTCGCGCGCGCTGCTGCCTTGTGGCGCGGGGCGATGCCAGTATGCCACCACGATCGCCTCGTTATGGCCCCCACTAAGAAGGCACCCCAATACGCATGAGGAGACAGAACAGAAATGATGGTCGACTGAAAGCTGAGAAGAGCGGAGCACATAGTAGTACCTGGCAGCCTTCACTATGTATTTTCCAAACCTTCCCCCAACTACATGTTGCTCTATCCATCAAGATGAGCATCGAAACCCTTCCTCAACTCTTCGCTAACAGCAGAAAAAGTCAATGAAGAGTCAATGAAAAATGAAAAATCTGGACGGTGACAACACGAAAATCATCACCGCCGCAAGTGCTCTCGCCCAGGATTATACCATGAGGTACAGCGTAACTCATCCCACAAAGACACAACCACCATGCTTTGCAGACCTCCACATGGCCCGGCAGCTTCAAGGCTAGGGCCCGGTGCCACATCCACAGGTACCGATATACCTGCTTCATCTATCCACCTGCAGCACGTAGAACGTCGGACGGACCAGAACAAGGTCTCTGTTCATACGCGCCTACCGGTTTGGCTGGAATTTGAATCCAGGTGTCTTTGTAGGGGAGCTGTATTCGATTGTCATTGAGAAGCCCCAGCAAGCTTCCCAACTAGCCAGCCCTTGTCGAAATTCGAATGATCACCCAACGCTTGCCGATAAAATGGTGGGTGATGCGCCGAAGAGAGGCACCTTAATGTAGGTATACTTTCGAGTGGTGTGGGTGTAATGTTGAAGGAATTGAGAAGATACTCTCGCCGAGGGAGATAGTGAGATCCACCAAAGAGGGGCACCCGACTGTGGGCATAGTTGCCAAATTTCGTTGGTGGTGTGGTGAAGCGTCTTAGTAGCGGGTAGATCGGGCTTTTATAATCGACGAATGGCGCTAGTACTGCGCGGTAGCGGCTTACGAAATAGCGTTCACTATTTCGGTCATGGGAGCCTGCCCAGCGCGCGCGCAAGGCACGTGCAGTGATCATTTCAAGCACTCCGGGCTCTAATGGAGCTGCTGCAGATTGAACATGAACAGTTCGTGAAACCTGATCAGATTTGAACGAAGGCCTCTTCATCGCGCATTACTTAATCTGTCTAAAGAAGTTGACTTATCGAGACTCACGAGTTGTACTGCCCATTGATTGTATAATTCCATTGAGAGCTTCATTGTACGTCCTCATCAAAATCTATGCGAAACGCCTAACCATGCTGTGCACTACCCTATCTCATCCCTATCTTGTCCCCTAACCTCCTATCTCAGGCTTACAACTTATTGATACCCAAGTCCTTGGCCTTAATCTGGAGCGCCAAAAACCTCGAATAGATCCTCGCAAGCGCCAAACTACCACCAAAGAACCACAGTCCAGGGTGCCCGCTAGGTCTCCACATAGCGTTCACCTCACCCTCCGCATCCAAGTCCCACACATCCTTGCAGCGGTCGGCCTCCTCCTTGCCAAGCGCTTTCTCAACACTCGTTTTCATGTTGTCGAAACCAGTAGCGAGTACGATGATGTCGGCGGTGAGCTTGCGGCCGTCGGCGAGCACGAGTCCATCTTCCTCGAAGCACTTAATACCATCGGGCGATTGCTCGACCTTGATCTTGCCATCGATGATGAGTTGAGAGGCGCCAACGTCGATGTAGTAGCCACCGCCGCGGGTGATGTACTTGCGGAAGATACCGGAGCCGTCGTGGCCGAAGTCGATCTTGAAACCGGCTTTGGTGAGACCTTCGATGTTCTCCTTCTCGACTTCGGCGATGCGCTCCGTACCACCGACGTTGAGGGCGAATTGTACGGGGATGGGTAGCGATTGACCGTAGACGTCGGCGTCCTCGATTGGAGGACCCCACTCGTCGTAGACGCCTTCGTGTAGCATGAAGAGGCCTTTGTCGGCTTGAATAACATAGGTGCCGCGGCGTTGGAGCATGCTCACAGGACCGGCGCCAGCCTCGTAGTAGTTCTGGGCAATATCGTGGCCGGAGTTACCGGTGCCGACAACGACAACCTTCTTCCCGCTCAGGTCGCCTTGGTAGGTCGAAGCGTCCTTGTGCTCGGACCCGTGGTAAACGGTGCCCTTGAATTTGTCCTGGCCAGGGAAAGTAGGGATCTTGGGCTCACCAGCGTGGCCGGTGCAGAAGACGACCTGCTTTGGGTGCAGGGTACGTTCGCTTCCGTCGCCACGCTTGAGGGTGACAGTCCACTTCTGCTCGGCATCTGAGTACTTGGCACCCTGGATTGTGGTCTTGAGCCAGACGTTGAGCTCCATTGCGGAAGCGTAGATCTCGAACCAATCGCCGAGCTTGTCCTTGGGCGTGAAGAGTGGCCAGGTGGAGGGGAAGGGCATGAATGCCATGTGTGTGTACTGGACGGGGTCGTGGGTGACCAGAGTGCGGTAACGGTGGCGCCAGTTATCTCCAATGCGCTCGTTCTTGTCTACGATGAGAGTGGACATATCCAGCGCTTGAAGACGCGCAGCCATGTTGAGTCCCGATTGACCTGTCTCGTGTTAGCAAATCCGACGACCAATGAGTCATATGCGGAGAGCTTACCAGCACCAACGACTAACACATCCGGCTCTGCATCCAAGAACTCCTTTTGCCTGTCCCGCCTCTCCTGCCAGTTGCCCTTAGTAATACCACCCTCAAGAGAATTCTTCCCACCATGCGCCCTCCGCGTTCCCTTCAATTCCTCGTAGCCCTTGAGCTCCTGCAAGCTCGTGCTGATGAAGTGGGCCTTCCAAGCGCCATCGTCGCCCTGGGCGAGTCGGAGGAAGCCCTTACCACGGCCGACCTTAGTCTCGTAGTGGAACATACTCTCGACCCACTCAAGACCTTCGAGTGGCGTCTGAAAGCTTGGTGCGAATTTGCCATCTTTCTGGAGCCTGACATTGGTGATGCCGGCCTCTTTGATGTTCTGTGAGAGGAAGTCGACAACCTTAGGTGCGCTGCGGATGGTCCGGAAGTCCCAAGTCAGGGTAAGGTAGTCGCGCCACCAGCTGTCGGCGTGGATGATGTTGGCGAGACCCGACGCGTTTCCGCTAGAAAGCACCGAGGCGAACTTGTCGAGCCATGATTGCGCAAGCTCGCGGGGTTCTGACTTCTCGACAATAGAGATTTTGACCTCCTTGTTGGTGAATGTAGGAAGAGTGATGTCATGGGGGTGTTGGGCAAGCATATTGAGTGCGGTCTCTATAAGAGAGTGCCTTGTGAATATGTATATGAGGACTGGACAGATGAAAGGGAAAAAGGCGTGCCGCACGCTCTATATACCTACCTTTTCTCTCGACTCGGCCCAGTAGGCGGTACTCTAACATCAAGGTGGATACATAATTGCAGTCACCTGCAGCGGACAATACCCACTCGTTGCGTAACCTTCACCAGGCGCCGCGGCGATAGCTCACGAGTGGTTGAGACGCGTTGCATTCCTCGGCGCAACATGGCCCGGCGAACACCCCCACAACAAAGCAGCTAGAAGCGGCTGTCCGGTAGCGGAGAGCATGGCGACCGGTTGTAGTTTTCCTTTCGCGCCAAACTGTTCATGTGAGCATGACTGCATAGCTTGCGGGGTTGGGCGGCGACTAGGCACTGGTGTTCATGGCATTGTTGGGAACGTTGATGTTTGGAGTTGGCAGCTCGGCAAAGTTGCCGACTCGGCTGACCTGCCACTTCGCGGGACTGTTCGGAAACGATTCCGACCCCGCGTATGGAGCCGCTACGGAACCTCAAAGTATCGTGCGATCACGGCGTCTTTTCTTATTGCTCTCGGTGATCGTTCGTCTAATCGCTTTTCTATTGAGAAGAAACTCGCACGGGAAATGCATATTTTATATCTCCAATACTACATCAAGCTACGACAGTGGCTTCGTTGCAAGGCATTCTCAAAAGAAATTGTAGCAAAGTGACTGGCTCATCTTTCACAATCTTGCCCACACCATTTAGTGCGTTCAGTTTGACGGAAAAAAGTTCTCAAACGTACATAATCACAGTATAACGTACACGCACAAATGTAAAGGTGATAACAAGATATAATACTATAAGAACATAGTCCGGCTTTAAGAGCGTAAACGCAATTGCACGGAGATTGTCACAGACGGCATTTGCCGTTCGAAATGTCTTTCGGTGCAGACAATCGCTCTGAAGAAGCATCTAGAGGTCGATCTGCTCGACGTGAGAGGCGCCTTTGCTCTTATCGATGGTCTTTCCTCCAGATGCCGCGTGAATACGTGCTTCCTCGGCTTCAATCGCTGCCACAGGACGAACGCTCGACTTCGCGATCTTGTCGCCAATCGGGATGTACCAGGTGTTGCCAGAATCAATGTCGAAGTATGCGTTCAAGTCCTCAAGCGTGCGTCCAGCGGTCTCGGGGTACAGGAAGTAGACCACAACGACGAAGAGAAGATTGAAAGAGGCAAAGACTTGGAAATGTTAGCTAAATGCTTTCATGTATGCGATTCAGAGGACTTACTGAGGTAGAATCCATACCCAATATTTTTGATGCCGGTAGGTGTGAATTGTGTGCACACGAAGCCGAACAGCCAGTTGGTCGCGGTAGCTGCGGCAGCACCTCGAGTGCGCATTCCAAGCGAGTTGATTTCTGCCTGATAGACCCACGGGACCATGCCCCAAGTGCAACCGAATGCAGCATAGTAGAAGAACAAGAAGGTGATAGCAACAGGACCCCACTGCTTCTCGGCAGTGTAAAGAAGGGCGACAGCGATGGCGACCATTACGTAGGCGAAAAATTGGAGGAAAGCACCGCCCATCATGAGCGAGCGACGGCCGATGCGCTCAATCATCCAGAAAGCGAGAGCGGAGGAGATGGCGTAAGAAGTAGCGTTGCAGCCGGTGAGAACCCTGGCCATGAAGTTGGACATGCCCAAACTCTGTTCGAGGATGATCGGAAACTGTGAAAGCGTTAGCCCTGCTCATAATCGGAAACATCATGGAATGACGTACGTAGTAATTCAGAGCATTTATTCCGCCAAATTGTTGCATGAACTGCGTGCCGCAACCCAAGAGCAGACGCCTGAGGTGACCAGATCTGTCGCGGCGTAGAACGACCTCCTTGAAAGATAGTTTTGACTCGCGTTCGATCTCGATGGCTCCACGAATTGACATCAGCTCGTGCATGACGACCTCATCGTCAAGTTGAAGATCTTTCCCAAGGTATCGACGAAGGGCCTCGTGTCCTTCTTCGATGCGGTCGTGCATCAGAAGCCATCGTGGTGATTCTGGAACCCATTGGAGGAAGAAGACCATCATAAAACATGGGAAGAGCTACGGGTATTAGCAAGCAGGTTTTGAGTTTCCTTGAAATATCTCACCTGGAGCGCAATGGGTACTCGCCACTGAACGGAGCTGTTCGTAAACGATGTGCCGAGAGTGAGCCATGACCCGATCATATAAAAGATGACATTGTGCAGAACGACGATGACCGAAAGCTTCCCTCGTCGTGGACCGCGAACCGACTCGGCTTGATAAACACCGACTGTGCTGGAAACGACACCTACGATTTGTTAGCCTCTTTCGCCGACTGCGGAACGTAGAAGACTTACCGTTGCCAACACCATTGATCACGCGACCAAGGATGAGCATCGAAAGGTTGACTGAAGCAAATTGGAGAACGGCACCAAGGGCACTAATGAGAGCACCCCATCGCAGCGTATTCTTTCGTCCCAGGCGATCACCGAGTAGAGCAGCGAGTAGACATCCCACCAAGTTTCCCAGCGAGAAAGAGCTTGCTGTGATGCCCTGGATGTCTGGATCTCTTGTCTCTGGAAAGACTTTAAGAAAGTCCTCGCTGATTAAGATGCCGCTGGTGATGCCCTGGTCGTATCCATACCAGGCCTGTAAGATGCGTCAATATGGACCAATCTCACCACGAACGGGCGGAGTGCTTACTTGGCCAGCAGAGTTCGCAGCAGTCAAGGCTACCTCCAACGCATAGCCTTCGAGATTTCCCCACATTCCCAGCATGTTTGCGATTGTCGAAAGTTCTTTTCCAAAAGGAGATAGGATGAAGATGGCCCGCTGACTTCGGCGGAATCCCCGTGAATATATATGCTCCTGGGGCGCTATGGCCCGGACGTCCGCTAAGGTCTAACATCCCGTGTAAACCAAGTTCAGGAAAACGCAAGGGGATGGGTTAGAAAGCCGGCTCATCGGCATCAAGGCATCAAGCCGTGAGCCTAACCCGCCATGCTGTTTCCGGGGGTGGACCATGTGGAGATGGGGTAATCCTGGCGGTTCCGGGGCCCCAAGAATTTGAAGGGTCGAGATCGAGTCAGGGCTAGTGTCATCTGCGGGTTATTAGCTTGCGGGGAATGAACTTGACGAGTCACTAATGCGCCTGTAGTGTGAGCGGAGTCGCGCGAAACGGTTAGAAGTTGGATGGCTGAGGTGTCGTAGGATGGGGCGAGTCGGCCCGATGCTCGGTGGGAGACGGCGCGGGGTTCTTTCTCCACAAACAATCCACCGCTCCAAGGATGATCGCGCATCCCCGGGTTCTCAGCATGACCTTCGTGGAAAGCCACGCGCGGCAAAAGCCTCCGCTTCCGGGGCCGAGCTTACGCCCCCCAGGAACGACGCCATTGATAAAGTGTCCGCACACCCTCGCCGGCCCATGTGCGACCGCTGTCACATTCACTCGATCGGCCTCCCCAAAATCGGAGAGCTCAGCGCTTCGACTAGGGCTTGGTAGTCTCGGGCCATGTTGATTTTGCCTTGATTAGACGCGTATTCACCATGGAGAGTCTCTCGGAAGGGCGTCGGCTAAGCAAGACCGTGTGAGTATTGGCAGGCATCGGTTTATTGAATATCAGCTGACGGTATAGATGTCTCCTGTGTCGTCAGCGAAAGATCCGATGCAACCGGAAGCTTCCGAAGTGCGAGAGTTGCTTTCGAGCTGGAGTGGAATGCCAGTATAGTAGGTCAAGCCGGTGACGTCACCGGCACATGACTAATTCTCTCCGGTAGTCGTTGTGAAGAACAAACCTGGATTGAGAGCTGGCTATGTGTCCGAGCTGGAGGAAAGGCTATGTAAATACGATTTCTAATTCGAAGTGCCACTGCTGACTTCTGTTGTAGCCAATCTTGAGAGAGAGGTCCAGCAACTCAAGAACTACGGTCCTGGTGCGTTCAGACGTACCCAACGTTTTAAATCCGGACTGACAAAGGCAGGCGAAGGTCAAGGCCCTATAGTGGATATCAACAGCGTTGCCAATTCGAGCTCCTCTTCCGGCCACTCACTCCCAGACGCACCAGCGAGCATAGCGCACATTAGCCCCCGAAGCGCAAGATGCTCGCCCTCGGATTTTGACCCACTAACCCCTAACATCCTTGACGAGCTGTGCACAGCGTGGTTCGACAAAGTGCGTCTACCCCTCACGCTGACGGCAAACAGCTAACATTCGCACCAGTATCATGCCTGGTTTCCCATTCTCCACCAGCCTTCTCTTCTCGAAGTCTTGCAGTCATCACCGGTCCTTTCGAGCACTGCCCATCACATTGTATTCAAAGCTATTGCAGCCGTTACAATACCCCACTCTTACCACTCAGATTCTTTGACCAGTGACCAAAGGCGAACACTGTCCGACGACTTGCGCAGCCGGGTCGTAATTGAGGCGATTAGCCAGCTGTCCCTCCAATCACTCCAAGCCGTTCTCATTCTCACCATTCGTGACTATGGGTGTGGACGACTCAGCGAGTTCTGGAACCTCGTCGCGCTTGCAAAACGGTATATACTTGCCATCATGCACTGCCCCACTTATGTTGACGACGGGCTAACCCCTCTTATAGTATGGGTACCCAGCTTGGTCTGCGAGATCTAGTCGCAAATCACTGCGACAACTTTAATCAGGTCTCGACCATTCCACCCCGCATGTTGCCATTGCCGGTGTCGTTGGTCAATCGTGAAGAAAAAATCCGAGCGTATTGGATGACCGAATGTGAGCGCGCCACATCCCCTCTGAAATAGTCGCTAATCTTTGAGTGTAGTACTCGATGCCTCATCCACGATTGGGGCCGCTTGGAACGTGAGCATCTCCAAGCCCGAGGCTAATGGGTTGCTCCCCTGTAGTGACACAGTGTGGTCCTTCCCAGAAGCGATCATCAGTGCCTGGTCTTTTGGAGACTGCGAGATGTCGTCGGCATATTCTCTATATGTCATGCTGGTGACGAACGAGCTCTTTCATGTCCACCACTTCGTGCAGCAGTCATTCGACACGCAATCTGCGACCGACCGAGCGAGGCGTCAGAGCGAATGCAGATCCGTAGATGACAGGCTCATAGCTTGGCAGGCGAGATTTGCCACGGCGCAGTTGAGAATTAACGCAGAAAATGGTGGGGCGTTCGATCCAAATGTTGTTCTAATACACTGTGCTCTTGAGCTGTGAGTTCACCGTCCATTCTTTGTGGGTGCGCTGACCTTGACATAGCGCAACGATCTCACTATATCAGAGGCTTGCCATTCCTCCTGCAGGTCTGGAAGAGGCGCAAGGACCGTGGTACCACGCCATTCAACGCTGCTTGGACGCTTGCGACAACATCACAAGCGTATTGCGAGCCTTGCTAGACACACACCTTGAGAACATCAGCCCACTGATTATCTCTTGCATCTTCGTCGCGGCAAGATTCTTCCTCGGTAACCTCATCCCTTCAACATCAATATTACCTCTAACAATCACCTAGTCCACGCCAAACTTCTCAATGTCGAAATACCGCGCAACCTAGACCTCCTTGTATACAGCCTCAAGACCTGCGGACTTCGGTGGTCTTACGCCCTCCGACTGGAGAAGGTGATACGCACCGCAACTGCCGATCACAAAATGCCCACAACCATGTCGTCACTTCCGGTGCAGTTTTACGATCTGCAGTACTCTTCTCTTGATATCGACGAAGCCCTGCGGGTCTGGGCCGAAGGTCTCGAGCCGTGGATGCACCTTGCTGGGCTCGAACATCCTGCTTTGGATGCTAACGCAATCTTAATGCCGAATGTGAATTTGGCAGGCATGACTGGAGGAGATGATGGAGCAAACTTTTTGCCCATCGATGGACAGCTGGACTCACAGTTGGTGCAAGCCTGAGACCGCGAGCAGACCTGTGACGAGCGGTCAGATGGGCATCAAAGGTAATTCCGCAGTACGTGAGAATTCCATGCGGTGCTCGCACGGCAAGAAAGTGGAAATGACCAACAGCGATGTTTGCAGATTGCATACGCGCTTTCCTCTTTGGGACGTGGCGCCCCTGAATCGCGTGCATGGGATCACCCCGCAACTCCCACGCTTCGATCACACCTCCACAAAGCTTGCTTCAACATTCGAACGGCTATCTTCGACCGACTATGACATCTGCTCCCGAGACTAGCAAGCAATAATATTGTCAGCACCATGATAACAGTCCACGGGATGCCTGCTTGTTCAAATCGACATCAAACATGTTACCGATGAGTCGGAAATAAAGCTGCGATGCGCAGTTTGCGGCGACCATACCATGCATCGAGAATCACCGGATAGAAGACCGGTTATCGCGAGAGGTACCGCACGCGGCTCCGTGGCAGGAAGGTGGCCACTCAAATTGCGCACCTCATGCAAGCTATTGCTTCGATTGGTCCCATCTAGATTGCGCATCGTTTGGCGGCACCCATCAGAGTTCTACCATATCCGCCCTGCAGACAACCTACCACCTTCCCCATGTCTTATTTACGGCACGGAAGTCCAGGGTATCATGCGTTCTATATAGTGTAGGTGTTCAAATAGTTTGCGTATCACTACCACCGAACACACTTTGACTCTTCCTGAATTTCATCTTAAAGGATGTCAGCTCGCAGTCTTTTCTTGTGTAGCTTCTCGTCACTCTTTCTCGCGATCACTTTCGCGCAAAACACTACAGATAATCTGCAATATGTCGACCAACTAATCGGAAGCGCAAATGGCGGTTGGTCCCATATTACACACTGCTCTTAATGCGAATACTAATCTCGCAGGGAATGTCTTTGCTGGCGCCACTCTCCCGTACGGAATGGCGAAAGCCGTTGCCGACGTCGACTCCGGAAGCAATCAAGGCGGCTTCACCACCGAAGGCGGCAACGTAACAGGCTTTAGCACGATGCACGATAGCGGCACCGGTGGTAGCCCATCTTTAGGAAGTTTCGCGTTCTTCCCATATGCTTCGTGTCCAGGCGATGATGCGAATGGCTGCAAGTTCTCGAAGAAAGAGAGGAAGATCAAGTATAAGGCAGAAACCGTAAAAGCAAGCCCGGGATACTTTGGAATCGAGCTGGCCAATGGAGTCAAGGCGGCCATGACGACTGCACAGCATACTTCACTTTTTCGATTCAACTTCCCTGCGTCGAATGGTACTAGTCCACTGGTTCTGCTCGACCTCACAGATTTGGCCGATTCGCGTCAGGATAACGCTACTATCTCCGTGGACGCCGAGACAGGACGAATGACTGGGAGCGCACGTTTTCTACCTAGCTTTGGCTCCGGTAACTGGGTGGGATATTTCTGCGCAGACTTCACCGGCGCACCTGTACGCGACAACGGGATCTTTGTCAATTCGCGTGCGAGCAACGCCACGAAAGAACTCAAGATCAATCGGTCTATTAATGGTTTTCCACTGCCCGGGGGCGGCTTCATTCGCTTTACATCGAATCCTACCAGTGGTGTTCTTGCTCGCATTGCGGTGAGTTTGATAGATAGCGAACAAGCCTGCCGCAATGCTGAAGCAGAGATCCCGGAATTCGACTTTGACGACACGCACGACGCAGCCGAGGACGCCTGGAGAGAAAAGCTCTCCCCAATCAGCGTATCAACGGCCGGTGTTGATCCGTCCCTTGTTACAAATTTCTTCTCCGGCATATACCGCACAATGGTTAATCCGCAAAACTATACTGGGGAGAATCCCAAATGGGAGACCTCCGCGTCGGAGCAATACTTCGATTCTTTTTACTGTCTCTGGGATTCCTTCCGTTCGCAGCTCCCATTTTTGACTATCCTCGACCCCCTCGCTTTGACACAGATGGTAAAGTCACTAATAAGTACTTACGAGCACGAAGGCTGGCTACCGGATTGCCGAATGACCCTCTGCAAAGGGTACACGCAAGGCGGCTCAAATGCCGACGTTGTTCTTACCGACGCCTACATCAAGGGACTAGGCAAAGACGGTGAAATCGACTGGGCCACTGGCTACGCCGCTGTGCTCAAAGACGCAGAAGTCGAGCCCTTCTCCTGGTCCAACGAAGGCCGTGGCGGCCTCGACAGCTGGAAAACGCTCGGCTACATACCCACGCAAGATTTCGACTACAAAGGGTTTGGCACCATGACGCGCAGCGTATCTCGCACGCTGGAGTATGCGTACAACGATTTTTGCATTGCAAAAATGGCTGAAGGACTGTCGGATCAGGGTGATGTGGAGAAGTACACGGAGCGAAGCGCAAATTGGAAGAATCTGTTTAATGAGGTACAGAAGAGCTTTCTGTTTAATGGGACGGATACAGGGTTCACAGGGTTCTTTCAGGGCCGATATATGAATGGGACATGGCATAACCAGGATCCATTATGGTGCTCGACTATTGATCCGAGCTCGTCGAGGGTTTGCTCGTTGCAAAATACTGGGCAGGAAACTTTTGAGAGTAGTTTGTGGGAATATGGGTTGTATGTTCGAACCCTTTTAACCTTGCTAATTTCCACTAACAGATGCAGTTTTGTCCCCGGTGATCAGGCCGGCTTGATCGCTACGTACGGGGGTCCTGCGGCTTTTGTTAAGAGGCTCGATTATCTTCACGATCGAAACATCACATACATCGGCAATGAGGTACGGTTCCGTGTCAACCTATCCGCCCGCATACAAGAGCTGACACTAGTCTTAAGCCATCCTTCCTAACAGTCTTCCAATACCACTATGCCGGACGTCCCGCCCTCAGCGCTCTCCGTGCTCACTTCTACATCCCCCGCTATTTCAGTCCCACAAACAACGGCTTGCCCGGTAACGACGACTCCGGCGCCATGGGCTCCTTTGTCGCAATGTCAATGTGCGTCCCTCCTCTCCCTAACTTTATCACACCACTCCTTCCCTACCCAATACTGACCTCACTACTACTAGGATGGGACTTTTCCCCAACCCCGGCCAAAATGTCTACCTAATCACACCGCCCTTCTTCTCCAGCGTGCAAATCACCTCTCCGCTCACCGGGGAAACCGCCACCATCCGCAATGAAAACTTCGATCCTACTTACACCGCCGTATACATCCAGTCCGCCACACTGGACGGCGAACCTTATACTAAGAACTGGATTGATCATAGTTTTTTCACGGAGGGAAAGGAGTTAGTGCTCACGTTGGGGAGAAATGAGAGTAGCTGGGGGACTAGGGTAGAGGATTTGCCACCGAGTTTGAGTGAGTATGTGGGGTTTGGCAATGGCACGGGGACGGGTGCTGGGAATGGGACCAGGGAGTTTGAGAGGAGGTGGGATACTGAAGGGAGGGCGAGGCTTGGGCCGTTGTATATGGGGGGCTTGGTTTAGATGGACGTTAGGCGTTGGAGTTTGTTTGTGGAGTGATAATTCGTCGATTGAGTCGGTGCCTTCCGCAATCATCCATACGACCCGCGGTATTGCTCATACCAGCTCTTCAGCTTTCACTTCCATATCTTTACTCAAAGCATCATCCTCACCGCCTTGGATACCATTCGCTTCTTTTTCGACGGAAGTTTTTCAAGCCTACATCGAGCTTGCAACGTGATACGGCACACCTAACTTGCATACTTCGCAGTGCTCCGAGTAGTGACTCGTCAATTTAGTCGACTCTCACAATCTTAGTTCCGCAACTGCATCACCGTTAGCATCCACCCCATGCGGCGCAAATAGGAGCACTTACATCCGACCTTCCTCGAGTTTCCACCAAATTCCCACCGACTATACCATCTTTTCAAGAACACCGTCCCTATAACCACAGTCTCCTCCCCAACTTTCATGTAACCCGGCTCGTCGACCCATATACCACACATAATTTCCCCATCCTCCCCAAAGCCATTCTCAAAAACGTAATCCCATCCATCGATTGCAAAGCTCTCACCACCAAGTTCGAATATTACCTCTGGTAAGAACGGTCGTCGCTCACAAGGTATCGTGGCCCAGAATGTCCCGCTAAGGGGAGTGCCCACAGTAGCGCTGAAGCTGGTCACGAAGGCTTTGGGGAGGACGAGAATCGGCACGGAGGATAGAATGGCGGCATAGTTCGGCGTGGGGTGGCAAAATGGAACAGTGCTGTTGAGTGTAAGAGAGGTGAGGGGAACGGCCCAGTGGCCCTTCCATTGGGGTTTGAGGAGCTGGTCGGGAAGAAGTGATACATTGCGGAAAGCGCCAATATAAAGCTCGGAGTTGCTGCCGCCGAACGTAATTTCGCCCTGCTCTGCAAGCGAACGAGGTAGCTTAAGCGAGAGGACGTCTTCTTTCAGGGTATTTCGTGACTGCAGCATAGCGAGATAGTTGGGATATCTCTGCTCGTCCTGTTCGGAATTCCAGGGTGGCGCAAGACCCAAAACACCGTCAAAGCCTTCCCCGATGCCGAACACCCCTTGTTTGTAAGAAGTCGTGTACTCTTCAAAGATCTGGGCCTGTGTCTTGATCCCACCTATTTGGACCGTGTCGCCCGAGAGAATGCCCTCGTAATCAAAGCCCAGGTAGTCGGCCATGGCGGGGGCGCCGTGGGGAGTATATGTGGTGGAGTCGGCGGAACGGTATTTGCGTTTTTCATAGTCAAATGATATCGATCTGGCTGAAGGGACGAACATTTTGTTTGAGTGGAGATTAAGGGAGGCGTTGAATTGTTGCGGGGGAGTGCCGATGGTGAAATTGATGGTATGAAGGATGCTGTTTTGGGTCTTTCGGTAACTGATTAGAGTTGTGATGTATGGACTAGATCTTCCACTTACGGCGATAGGAACAGAGTACACCTGCGGACGTTCTACACCCAGCTCTTGTTCCGCGATTGGTAATTGCGAGAGCGAACAACGTGAAGAGGGCAGCGCGGCCGCTAGCGCGATGGTACGTAACAATCTCATGCTTGAGATGCGAGTAGTGTATGCGATCTTGAGTGCGGGGGCTCGTTATACCTAAGCCCCAATATTTTGCGACGACGGCACGAAGTGCTGTCACCCTAAGACGCCGGTGCGTGGAGTATTTGTACTTCATACTCGCTTACGCACCGTACTAGGCCACCAGTGTACAGCCACGAACGCAGTGACGCGAAGGATGAAACACTCGTTTGGAGCAGATCCGATATCTTCCAGGGGCGGAAAGATCAGTGATAATCCCTGAAGATCAACGAAGTTGCACACATCTCGCAATAAGGTTGCGAGAGTAAATTCGGTCCTAGGTAAGGATTAGACTTGTGAGCTCGGGACATTCGTTATTCGCTACACGCGCTGGGACCGAGACTCGTGTTGTTGGACGGTGCACCTGCGGATCTTAGCACACAACCAGAAGCCGTGTGATTGTCTTTCGATTCCTTGCCGCAAAGACTACCCATCGGGTGGATCGACCTTAGATTGTTTCGAGCACCCATCAAGCAATGCTATTTAATCAGTGTGGGTGTGAGATGGGCCAAATGAGAAGTTTGGCAAAAGTGAGCACGTCCCTCTTCTGTGGCAGTGCACCATGCGGCATGCCTGTTGCGGAACAACAGCTATCCGCGACCTCCTGTTTTCTGAGGTCTCTTCGCACCACGAACGATGGTTTACGTTTGTCTCCCAGGAATTGAGGCTCACGCGCCGAGGGATCTGCATACCGTTTCAAGAGTTCGGACTGTGGCCAAACGACTTGTAAATACTCGGATAATTATACAGGATAGCAGCAACAGAACCGTGGGGACATCAGTGCGAGGCCTAGTTGCTCGGGATTGATGTTAGGCTCATGTTCCTAAGTATGATTCAGGGCAAAGAATGGCTCATTCGTTGCGGGATGCAGTATCGTTTCCTTCCTTATGTTCCTGAGCGCCTTTTAAAACAAACTCGAACGATTGACATTACATTCCTTTCATCTGGACTAACCAATCCCGAATGCTCAAAATTCCGTCATCGTCAATCTCCTGCTGCGCTGATGTGAGGTCTTCTCTTGTCCAGCCTCTTGTTCCTGCTTTGAGCCCTAATGGCTCTCCAATACGTCGGCACGAATCGAAATTTACAATGACAGGGTTGTTTCCATCCATAACATGTTGGCAGGATTGACATCGCAGTGGACGAATCCTAAGTCATGCAGGTGTCTGATGCCGTCCTTAATGTCTTTAAGACAGCTATTAATATCTAAAGCATACCCTTTCTTCACCCATCCAAGCAGATTCTCCCCGTATTGTACGAAACAGAGACCTGTTATCCTACTATCTTCTACTCTGCATCCAAGATACTGAGCGATATTAGGATGAGAGTTTGTCTTTAAGACCTCGCAAACTGCAGCCTCGTCCAGAAGAAGGCTAGCTACATCGTTTGAAGCATTCGTATTGCCATAATGTATCAAGCCTGGTTCTTTGATATAGCAATCTTGAAGTAACGGTTCGTGGACGCGCGTATAGTGGTGTGAGAATAGTGGTGTGAGAATAGTGGCCATATGTGCGAAGTTGGAATGGAGATAATCGAAAGCTCAGCTGGATCGATTTTGGCGGTAGAGTGGTAACGACGGTCGGTGATGGCGAAGTAGTACTGACGACCTTCCCTGAGTATGACCTTGGTATGAGAGAAAATGAGCTCTCCATCACTATCCTCAGCCCATGCCTGCATTTCTTTGCACACTTCCATGTTCTAGTACACTTAGTGTTTAGCTCATGACGATAACATGCTACCTTACGATTGAGTCAACGTCAGTTATGGTGTTCAAAATATCGACAAGTTGATGAACAGGAGACAGGCCACGCTTGCAGTAACTCTCCCACTGGCTCGTGCGCTGCCAAGGCACGCTTCACCCCGCTTCAGAAAATAGGGCGTACGAGAGCGGCTCGGTCAACCAGGGGTCTTTCCAACTCCTGCGACGCGAAAGAGCGGCGACAAGATTGCCGCCGCCATACTCCACGAGCACGATTGAGACCTGTCATGACTAGCATTTCCTGGCCTATCGGAGACAGCGAAAGTTCCTTCGCAGCTACGTCGCTAGGCAATGCGTGGTGAGCAGGTACTCCAAAGCTTTGCCGCCACGATGAGCAACGGTAACTTTCACGCATAGACTCCATCGTTACTTTCGCAATCGCTCGAGATTTTCACGCTGGCGGAGCGCGGATGTAACCGCCGGCGTCCTGTTCTGGTGTGTTCTTATTTGTAACCCGTGCGTAGGGTGGAAACTCGATGCGACATAGCAATAGCAAAAATCACGGAAGAAGCACTCGTAATAAGCAGGCTTGCGGTTTACAAAAGTGCTCCCGCTAAATTGAGGCGCCGGGGCAATGAACATCTGTGTTAAGTTATATTGTTGCATTGGTGTTGATATGTCTGCATCTCTTGTTGCCGACAGGCGGAATGTGTCTACTATATGTCAGCACCTTTTTCCAGCCACATGTCTGATGGATGTAAATCCTAACTACGGTAATACTCGACATTCTGGATGCCTCTTCCTGGGTCTGTCATGTTCCTAGGACCGTCATATTCCTAGAAATAGGCGAGGCGTCTATTCCTAGGACTTATGTTCCCAACAGGCGAGGACCGTCATGTTCCTGTGTCGCTTAATCGATGCACGGACCGTGCTTGGCATGCATCTGAACACCTGGGCAACGATCTAACACCTCCCCGCCCCCACACCACCCTCCCCAAGTTCTTCGACTAGAGCTCACCATAATTCCTGAACGATCGGTACATTTTGGTACTAGGTACTTCCGCTCGGTGTGAAATGAGTGCTAATACCTTTCTAGAAACGGCACATCGACCTTGGCCTGGCCTCATGAGTGGTCCCGATCCACCTGGACAGGCGAACGGGATCCCTCAAAACATGGATCAAGAACCGCCTTTACCTGAAGTGAGGTCTGCCCGAGAGCTGAATTCCCTCGTCGAGGTATTCACTATAGAGGACGATGGTTCACATAAATTTTCACGCACTACGTTTGCCATCAAGAACCGTGATGACTATGTCTGGTACGGTGAGGCTCCCATCAGAAAGATGGCCCTGAGCTCGAAGGACATTATGGAAAGTCTGAAGTTTGTTCCCGACGTAAACCTATACCCTGCACCTTCAACCAGTATTACCGCCATATCGATGCCAGTGAATGTGGATGGCGGCGTCTTCATCAAGGGTCCTAAGATTGGTAGCTACGACCTATTCGAGGGCACACCCTCATTGCCCAACCTGCTCCTACAGGAAGCCGAGATAATGGAGCGCCTTCGGCAAAGTCCACATCCCAACATTATTCGATACCATGGTAGTGTCATTAAAAGGGGTCGAATTATCGGCCTTGTTCTAGATCGACACCCACGCACGCTTCGAAATCGAGTAATACACGGATCGGATTATTTCAACATAGAGCGCTGCTTAGACGAAATTAAGTCAGGAGTAAGCTATCTCCATACACTAGGCCTAGCACACAACGATCTTACGCCTGATAACATCATGGTCCGCGAAGAAGATACACCTATTATTATTGATTTCGGCTCTTGTCAGCCTTTCGGAGACAACCTCATCACAGCAGGTACGCCAGGGTGGATTGACGAAGACTTCACGACATCGGCACGCCAACACGATGAGATCGCAATTGGGAAACTGGAAGCTTGGCTGAAAGAAGAATTGGGCTGATCTGGTTGTAGGTGGCTAATATTGCTGCGATCGGGGACATGGTGAACTTTGACAGTCGATAAATCTAACTTCTGTTCGTGTTGTTCGTCAGTTTTGTGCGCCCAGTGTAACGATTTGCGTAGTAGTCGTGCCGCACCTATGGAACTTGAACTGGAACTTGAACCGGAAGATGCACGAGAGCCACCGTCAGACCTTGCATAATGCTCCTCCGATGGCAATGGACGGCTAGGGTCACGTCCTCTAGTACTACAAGCCACGGTCCATCTTCGGTCTCCTGCAATGAGCCTATCTCCTGGAAATCAATTCGTATCTAAGCAAATTAGAAGAATGCTATGTGTCACAGCCACCAGTGGAGCAGCCGAATGTGCTCAGTGCACGTAGCGCAAGCTCTGAAGGCGTGTAGATACCACTGTAATGCAACCTGCTATACATTATATTGGTTGATGCATCGTCATCAGTCGATGCGCAGTGGACAACATTATGCTCCAGACGAGATATCTGCGTGGCCAAAGTTTAGTTTGGAACATTTGTTCCCTGAAGCTGACGCCCCTCTGCTTCTTCAAGGATGAGAGCCACTTCTGTGAAATTGCGTGTTTCGGCCCAATATCGTGGGGTTTTTCCTTTAGTGTCCAATTTCGAAGGGTCGGCGCCCACCTCCAACAGATAACTAACGATGTCTACCTTCCCAAATTCCGAAGCCCGATGGAGTGGTGTGCCGAGGCCGAAGCATTTGCGCGCCGACCATCCTTCTGGGTCATTTTCATATTTGATCTCATTCACAGGTACACCTAGCTCTACAATTCGACGGACCAACTGTAGAGCATCGGCCTTTTCCCTGATAACAGCCCAATGAAGGAGTTGTCCACAGTGCTGATTTGCACCGCAGGAGAACAGATAGTTAATTAGATCCAGCGGAGCTGCCAGCATAGCTTGAGACATAGGGGTCAAATCCCAGTCGCAGCGGCTGTTAGGATCGGCGCCGTGGGCGAGAAGCCACTTAACCATCTCCCAGTCGGATTGACATATGGGAATGCTAGAGGTCTGTAAGCAAAGATCGTGTTCAGGGCGTAGAAGAGTACCTCAACGTAGAAGGCTCACCTGAACCCATTGGTGCGTTTATATCCCATCCAAGCCCAAGGAAGAGTTCCATAGTCTCAAATGCTCGTGTACGTACAGCGGCTTCAAACGGAAGATCTGATTCTTCCACAACTTTCTCGTCGAGTAGGAGTTGCACCAGTTCGAGGTTCTGCTTTTCAATGGCGATCAAAAGCGATTCGAAGAGCGAGGTGGGATCAGGCTTGTTTCGCTCAGAAGTTGACCGCCGAGGTTCACGCAGGAAACTCTGGATCTGTTTCTTGACACCATTAATATCCCCTTGACAAGCGGCCTCGTAGCATAGCTTGATTTCTTCAGGCCTTTCATAGAGGGGAAGGTCGGTGATCATCGGCGGAGGTAAAGACATTGTCCTGAGCGGATGTATTTTGGTAGGAAATTGAGTTGAGGTAAGGATCAAGAAAGCACTCGCGGGGTAGAGTCTTGGCGCAGCCGGCATCAAGATGTGTGACCTGAGGTGGGTGAGCTGAACGAGGTGCATGCATGAGTTTGAGGAGGTGCGTGCGTTAGTGCGTAAGCCGCTTGTGTATAGCCACCAAGGTTTTGCACGCGCCTTAAGCCTCAGCCTTGCCATGATGGGGTACGGAACGAGCTGCGTAGGTTCATGGGACGTAGGTTTGCTGTTTGCCGAACGGGGTGCTTGGTGTCCTCAGCTACTGGACGATGATAGATGGATAGAACGTAGTTCATAGTGCGTTGTTTGCTCGCAATACAGTGGGCTTTATCGTGTATCACGCCGGAGAAGTCAAAATTGGTATCGGATGCAGCGCGTTCGCAAGCCGGGACTATCTGCAGGCAACGGCCAGCTTCTGTTCTCGACTTAGTAAAAGGCTGCGCTGAAGGTAAGACCGACTTCTGCACACACCTCTCCAACATTCACTGTCCTACTTCATAATTCTGACTTGTACTGCCCTTTTTTATATGTAAGAAGTTGAGTAATCGAGGGCTTTTCGCAGCGAATACACGCTGCTCCCCTCCTTCCGTTACTCTATCCTGCAATTCACCCTTCCATTCTGGTGGGGATTTCGTCGGCAGTGGGTGGTGTAGGTATTTCCAGACTTGCCAAGCGTCGAAAAGAAAAGCCTCCTATGTTGGGTTTTCTGACCTCCCCGCTGCTCATAAAACTTTTGCAAAATCACGGAATAAATACTGTTCCTGTGTATTAAATATGCGGCGCGGGCGAAATGGTGGTGCAGCTCTGGGTTATGCTTCTCTCTGCCTGGAATGCGGAGAAGGTCACATTCCTACGGGTTGCATCCCTCCAAACATACCCTGCGTAATTATAAGTATCGGCTAGTCCTCAAAATTGGCTTCACCCAGGTATGACGCACCATCTCGCCCAAACTGTCGCAATGTTCAAAATCATCTTTGCTTTGCTAGGCCTAGCCGCCGTCGGAAGTGCGCAGACCATAACAACTAGACAATCAACTACTTCCATACGGATCTCTAACCTGATTAGCCCCGCAGTGAGTGTATCCACTTGCGGGGGTGTTCTTACCTGCGGTGAGCCTCGCAAGTCAACTTATCAATGGACGTTCACGGAATTTCCTACTGGTGTCGATCAGGTACGTCGAAGACACTCGGAAAACGGAATGCGCGCTCAATGACATGGCCTCGCTACACAGTTTACTTTCTGCTCGAACTACTGCAAGTCGACGCCTCGGTGTCAGAACTTCTTCTACTCTCCTGCGACTTCGTCAGCTTACTGCTTCATCAACGATAAACCAATGTAAGTTTGTTTACCAGAGTTGCCTTGCTGCTTTCATGATCTTAAACTTTGAGAATACGGCTAACAAAGAGAACAGTGGCCAAGCTTCGGTTCCAACCAATGAATCTTCTTACATTTATTTCGATGTTGGCTGTTCCGGTCCGACTTGGATGAGTTCCATACCGTCGTATGTGACGGTCACGCAGACTGCAACGTACGTATAATTACTCACCAAAGAAGGCGTCTTTTCGCCTCTGCTTGCGCTCAAGATTTTACTAACGCGTAATTCACAGTACAACCTATTGGTACACATCCACATACGTTTCCACGCTTGTTCCGCCTGCCTATACAACGACGAGTACATACACCCTTTTCTCGCCCGGCCCGACTCGGATTTTCACCACATATGCAGTCATCACAGCGACTCCAACTTTTGCAACTTCGACCTCAGCAGCGAGAACAGTCACTTCGACTGTTTACATCCCGTTCCTTATCACAATGACAGCGACGCCCGATCCTTCGACGACCACAGTCGCTACAACTGCAGTGATGACGCAGACTTTACAAGTTGCTAATTACCAATTTGGGCTGCCAATTAGCCCGAGTACTGACACTGGCTCGTCTTCTTCGTTACTGACTCCGTTGACTTTTGCCTGGCCCTCGGTAATCCCTACATATGCCTCTGTAACATCTATAAACGTGTCGCCTGGGACACTGTCGGCTTCATATATCACGAATTCGCCAACATACGCCACATCCATCATATACACTACATCTTGGCTTTAGGTTATGCGTGCGAGATGAGAAGAAGCTTGACCTTATGAGAATATGGAGTAGAGGCTGACCATGTCCCCTCATATTGGTTGGAGAGAATGCGCACGATGTTTCGTGCATTCGTGTTAATGCAGGACGTGAGCTTCACACGCGATCTTGAGACCATCACATGGTGCATTCCTAAACTTTGCTTTTTGGATAGCTTGATCATGTTGATTTGGTAAAGTGGGAGTATTGCTTAGTTCTCATTCGGGAAGAATGCAGTAATTTCGGATGTCTCCGAGCTTGCGATTAATGCTGATAAACGACAGCCAATCAATAATACTGCCTTGCGAAATGGCCATATTCGTTCGCCCCTTCAGTTCGTGAATAGCAGTCCTCTGAGCAGGAAATCCGAACCATCTCGACCATACTCCGGTATCAACTTTCTCCAGGTTGGGAGACATGTGAACTACCACAGATTGGCAAAAGCTCAATACTTGTCTAGTCCGCTCTCCCACCACCTCCTCTATCATGTGATCCTCTTCCCTCTCCATCGCCACCTCCCCCATCACCACCATGATCCCCTCCAAAGATATGACACCCCCCATAACCCCCCAAACTCGCATGCCCATAACTATGCTTCGTCCCACCGCCATTCCCACCATTTCCGAGTCAAGATCGGCCGTCAACACAGACAAACAACTTGCAGTATTCGCAGTTGCACTACTTGAACTCGTTGGTGCGCTGAAGTTCGTATGGTTGTGCCGCAGTGGCGAGCGCGACTAGGGCTGCGGAGGCGAAGGCGGAGTTGCAAGTGTTATGGCGGTTGGTTGATATACATGGGGTTATAGCTCTTGATGGGGGTGGTGAATCGAAGTTTGAGTGTGACACCCGGGGCTCTAGCTGCTGTAATTTTTGAGGTGGACTGCTGGCATTGCTATTACTGGTTTTGGCGCTGGTGTCGTTTTAGACTTTCTGCCTCGTACTTCGTCAAGTCACACCGGCCCTGACCATACCAGAAAAGCCGTGTGAGCTGACGGACATGAACCTTTGTGCACTTTCCTCTTTCTTCTAAACCTTGCTTTTGTGTTTGAGGCCTGACTATGCTGGCGGCCGCTCACCAAATAAGCAGCGCGGTCTGGCCATTCAGAGCGTCCCCGATGTGTGCGGGGGCGTAGCTGTTGAGTAGACGAAACGGTATTACAATGGAAGAATCAAGGCGTGTCGCTCGATCTGAGCAAATTTCGAGTTTATGCATCAGTTGCCTAAGTTTCCTAGTCGTACCTTTTGACGACACAATGGGATGTCGTTGAGTGGCCCCAGTATGAAGAGCCGACGGCACAGCTCTTGGGAATGTCAAGGCCGGAGCGGAGTGTAATTGGACGGCTCGGTTAGTTGGTGTTGACGCTTACTGCAATGACAATCTCTCCTCGAAGAAATGAAGTCCGCACAGATATACCCAGGCAAATAGCAGGAATGAGTTAATCCCACTCTACATTTCCGGCGCAAAGAGGCCGCTCGATCTCCTACCTCGGCTTAGCGCCACAGGCCCGCTCCCAACAACCCTCTTTAGGAGCAGGCAACAGCTCTCCCAAGCTACCCCTCCACCCCACTTTCTTCCCACGCGCTGGATCCGTTCCGAGCTGGTAACCTCATATCCTCAACCACACGTTCTTCACAGCAGACACCACCGCCCACAATGCTTATCCTAGAGTCACACAAAGATGTGCCCACCGAGGCGGGCGGCGATATGCGTAACGGCACCCATTGAGGAGTAGAAAATGGGAGCAAAGTGCTGATACGGTGGTTACAGGGATCTTCATCTTCCATCCGACCATTCCGAACTACCCCAAAGCCAAATTTCCTGGTGTTGTGGTGTTCAGTGAGATCTACCAAGGTACGCATCTATCCCTGCCTATCTTAAACACTACAAAAGCTCTGCCCAAGGCAGAGAGATTCCTTTCTTTCCTCTCAATATTTCCGTTGAATTCTGTTATGTTGTCACAAACACATCACCCATTCTACTCTCAGATTACCATCTTGCATCACTCCGTATTTTTCTGATCTTTCATCATGACCTAAATCTACCAAGACCACCTCTAACAACCTCTCAGTAACCGGCCCCGTCGCCCGCTTCGCCCGCCAAATCGCGTCCCAAGGCTACATAGTCGCCGCCCCGTCGTCCTACCACGAGTTCACCGGCCCAGAAGCCCTCGCCTACGACGGCCCAGGAACCGACAAGGGAAATGAGTGGAAAGTAAGTCACCTCTCATGCCACTCCATAAAACTACACTAACACATTTAAAGATCAAAAAGACCGTGGCCGCCTACGACGAAGACGCCACCCTATCAGTCTCCCACCTCCTCTCCCTGCCCACATGCAACGGCCGCGTCGGCGCCACCGGTAATTCCCTTCCCTCTCCCCTTCCACCACCCTCTACCTAACACCTCCCCACAGGAATGTGCCTAGGCGGCCACCTCGCCTACCGCGCCGCCCTCGACCCCCGCATCTCCGCCGCAATCACCTACTTCGCAACCGACCTGCACTCGCACACGCTCGGGCTGCACAAATCCGACGACAGCCTGACCCGCGCCAAGGACCTCACGCACGCCGAACTGGTGCTCATTTTCGGGAAAAAGGACAACCACGTCCCTCCCGAGGGCAGGGATCTGATCCGCAAGACGCTGCATGAGGCGGGGGTGAATTTCGGGTTCTATGAGGTGGCTTGGGCGCAGCGTGAGTTCTTTCTTTTTTTGGTTTGGGGGTGGAAGTGGAGTGGTGTATTGATGGCTGACATGTGTGAATAGATGCTTTCATCCGCGACGAACTCAGCAAGGGTCGCTACGATGCCGCGCTATCGGGCGTCTGCTTCGAGATGCTCAAGGAGCTCTTCAACCGCACGCTCCGCTCCGACCTGGGCCCGCCCAGCGGAGAAGAACTGAAAGTGGAAGATGTGTGTTAGGTAAATCCCGCCCAAGGCAGGCAGCGCAGTGTTGGAGTGAGGGGCCACTAGATGGAAGAAGCCATGATACCATGAGTCTGCTCTCATTCGCAAACGTATTGCAAACACAATGTACAGAAGTAGTCACACAACCCATAAGAATACACACATGAAAAAGTGGCACTGTCGTCATTATCCTCCACCCTATACGAACGGACCCTTGCCAAGGGTATCTTCCTCTACATATTCTCAACCAGCCTCCTCGCACCAAAGTCCACACAACGCGTGCGCGTATCCATGGTTCCCTTGAGATGCAGGAGCCCGCCATGCGCCTATGCTGATCGCAAATGCCCCAAATAACTTTTCTGTCGCTGATTGGGGATAAAGGTCAACGACGCGATGAACCTGACAGAAGCCCCACGGCGTTCTGTGTAATCCTTCAAGCCTCGATGCGCTGGTAAAACAAGATGTAGGCCACCTTGTTGTCGCGCACATTTTCTTTTGGGAGCGGAGTTCGCTTGCCGGCTGAACTGGGCGTTGCCGTGCCGTTGACCACTCCGCTCCATTTCTTCGTGCTGTCTTTTTGCGAGCCATTGACCTGGCTCCAACCACCCGTCTCTTCCGCTTCTCCGTTCTGACCGATCTGCTCAAACATGTTCTTGCTCTTGAGCGTGTCCTTCTTGTGCTGCTCCAATGCAGCGGCCAGGACCTTGGGATCCTCTTCAGCACCACCCTCGGCAACCTCTTCGGCGCGGATGCGTCGAATGACTGTATCGTCCATGCGGATCCACTCCTTGCCTTCCTGTCGACGGAGGTCGACTGTGTAGTGACCACCACTAGCAGTCTTGCCATGGTGATATACAGCGGCAGTGAGGCGGTAACGTGGCAACCCTCCGCGCACGTTGAATGATCCGCGCTTGTGTGGTGGGAAGACCTCTTTGGGAATCTCGAGTTCCAACGGATACCCAATCTTCTTCCAGATCTTTTGCGCACCGCCATTGGTATCGTATTGGAAGCGCTTCAGGTGGAGAATGAGCACAGGTGGTAGTGTCTCGATGAACATTTGCTTGGTCGAGGCGCGTGTACCACGGGCGGCCCCATCAAGAGTCTCCAGGTGCGTCAAGCCTTTAAGAGCATCCGCGATGTTGTTGACGTGGGGAGAGCCGATATCCAATTGGAGCGGCTGGTAAGGCTGCAGGGTGACGGAGGGTTTCTCGCCCAGTTTACGATACTCAGATCGGATTTTGCCGCCGAAAATCTTGGTGACCGGGCTTTCAAACTCAATAGCTCCAGACGACTGGGTAGTAGATGCCTTTTGCTTAGGCCCCACCTCAAGCCACCCGCTATCCGTGGAAACAGAATGCTCGCTGGTCGGTGAAAGAATGCTCTCGACACCGTTTGTCGAGCCAGAGCTTTTAATGACGTGAGCGCACTCGTCGTGGAGACCGGCAAGCAGGAACCCCAGAAACTCCTCGGCGTCCTCTTGCTGGCCTCGCTTCATGTTATCAAAGAGAGGCAGACGCTTGATGACGTCGTACACATATTCCGGTGTGAGTGGGTCACCATATTGCTCCAACTCCTTGTCTTTCAATCGAAGGCGAAGCTTTTCGGCGGAAGCGGCAGAGTCGATGACTTTGAAATCGCGCATGAACATGATCCTTATATCGTTAGTACACATGTGTGGATCGGAGGGAAATGGCAGCCAGGTACTCACATGGCATCTACAAGAGGAGTCTCGGACTTGAAGCTGTGCACGGCACGCTTTGCGACTTGGTCCAAGAAGTCGTAAAATGGAACACAGAAAACAAGAGCTTGAAGAATCTGCGAGAGGTCAGCTGGGCCAAGATGGCAGAGGAGAGAATTGCAACAGCAGAGACGGGGGTGGACCTACAGAATTCATATAACACACATTGCCGGTATTTACAAGACCACGAGGCTCGAGAAAGGAAAGCTTTTTATCAGAATCGACGGAAAAGGACGCTAGAACGTCACCCAAAGAGTTGCTCTTTGTTGCAGACGGGCCATTGGGAGAGACTACTCCGTTGGGCGCAGCGGGGGTCTGTACTGGGATAGGGGCCGCTTTGGACCTCAACAGCTCTGCCCATGACTTGGGCGCAGCAGGCGGAGGAAGGGAGGCCTTGGGGGTTTCTTCAGGGCTGCCATCCGCCGCTGTGGAGGGAGTAGGAGTTGTGACTTCCTTGGTCTTCTTAAGATCCTGCGTTCCGACTGCTGAGGTAGATTTTTGAGTTGTAGACGTGACGCTGGGTGCTTTGGCGGATCTTATCGGGATAAGGGGCACAACTGGCTTAGTCTGCGTCCGGGTATGGGAGTGCGTCGGAGCCGTCGGTCGAGTGGACGAGGGAGCAGTGGTTGGCGAGGAGGTTGCGGGATGCGTTATGTCTGCTTCGGAAGGGGGATGGGATGTCGATGGAGTATCGATGTCGGCTTCGGAAGCGGGGGCCACGGTTGATGCCAGGGACTCGTCGGGCCCTTCCGTCGGCGTCTGCTCAGCCTCGTCAAGGGGCTCATCTACCTCCTTGACCCCGTCTGCCTCCACTGCTTGCTCGCGACTCGGTAGGGCGAGTCCAGCCTGCTGAGAAGGAACCAGGGTCTTTCGTCGCCTATTTTTCCTGTTCTTTGATGCTCGCGGAGGCATGCTGCCCTCTTTGAACGACTGCCACGGCAACTGCGGGTAGTATGGCATGAACGTGCCCGGTTGTAGCGAGGGCGGAGCGGTCGCGACAGAAGACATGGAGGGAGTTGTCGGCGGAGGCGTGGAAGTCGCCATATTGATCGGCGGCGTCGGTGACGATATGTGAGTCTGTGACGTGACCGAGGGCGTCGAGGGTAGGGGCTGAGGGGTTCGCTGAGGAGTGGGGATTCGGGGCGCTGGCGGCGTCCGTGAATGCGCAATCGGAGGGGTTTGTCCGAGCACGCGATTCACTGGAGCCATGGGGGCCATGTGCGGATGCGACGAAACCACGACGGGCGAGCCATGAGGCTGGAAGTTGCGCGGGGGCATGGCGTACTGGTGATGCTGGGGTTGCGGCGGCGGCGGCGGTGGCGGCTGGTGGTAGGGATTGTACCACTGCGGCATCTGCTGGTGGTAGGGCGACGCGTGCGGAGCGGCATAGTGCTGCGGGTGATGGTACGGGTTGTGTGCGTAGGGGTTATGGACCGGCGAGTGCGTCTGCGGGGGCATGTGGTAGTACTGATGGTCGGCTTGCCGTCGCCCGGAATGGGGAGGCACGGCGGACTGGTGCGGGCCCGGCATCATGGCGACAGGCCGAGTTGTTGCCTTCACACGTGGGCGCCGGCCGGAGACCAAGCAGCCACTGTGAGGCAACGGGGAGTGTTGGAGGCGGGCGCGCTATGTACACGGCGACGCGATGCGACGGCGACGATGGTCACGATGGGGACGGCGTGCGGTGGTGCGGCGCGGAGGCTGACTGGAGATGGGCTTGAGAATTATTGCTGGGGTCGGAAAGCTTGCGCGCGCACGGGGGACGGCGCGAGAGGTGGCAGGGAGGCGGCCGCAATGTTCAGACTACGGGTCATGGCCTCAGAGCGACATGGCGAGCAGCACGACTGCCCGGCCTGGAGAGAGTGAGAGCGGTAGGGCCGTGGGTGGTGATGAGCCGATGAGCCTCGTTGGGGGAGATGGAAGGTTGGAGCAAAGTTGCGGGCCTGTGCACGTCGGCCGTTCGTCGGCGCAACCGTCAGCGACTCCACGCCAAACGACGTCTGAGCGCGCAGTCGAGGGGGCAAGCAAGACAGCGTGTATGCAATTGGGCCGGCCTGGAGGTTGTGGGCGAAGATGATGACACGGCTCGTGCAATGCGGAGGCGTAGCGCTGCCGGAAGCAACTTGAGACTCGCTCGATGCGCTCACGTGATCCCACGCTTCCGTCATCCACTCTCTAGATCCGGTCGCCACGCGCCTGTGACTCTTCCTCCTTCAAGTCCATCCCGCCCGGGGGACCCAACCGCTAACAGCACCCAATTCGCTCCCATAACGCCGCATTCCTTTTCTCGTTTTCTTCTCACCCGCCCTCCCTCTTCCCCCCGCATTCCACAGCAAGCCTCTCTTGCGGGCTCTCCGCCGCCGTCGTCGTCATTGCCCGCACCCGCCGTGGTGTACCGCCATGTCAAACCCGCCCGCCATTGCCTCCTCGTCCAAAGCCGCCGCCGCCTCGGGCTCGCTCTCGCCCGCCCAGACACAACCCAATTCCATCGCGTCCGGCGACAGCTACGGCCAGCGGCGAAGTGGGGGCAGCAGTTTCGGAGCGGGGGCAGCGACGCGCTCTTCGCCAACCCCGCGCAGCGGCCAGCAGGCGCGCAAGCAGAACAAGACCTCGAAGCGCTTCCGGCAAGCCGACGAGGATGCTATTTCTGAGTCGGTGAGTCCACGCCGTTCCTCGTCGTGGCTGGTTGCTAATGCCCGCAGCTCGCCATGCGTCCCTTTAGCAGTCGGAAGGGGCAGACGTCCATCACCCATCTCATGAACTTCAGCCTCCCTCCGCGCCCAACCAACACACATTCGAACGGTTACGGAAGAAATGCTCGGAGGAACCCGACCTGGGGACTAGGGTCGGGCTATCACGCCACGGACAAGGCGCGATATGTCCACGCCAACTACCGCTTCATTGTCGACCCCGGTGGCGACTATCGCGCCCAGAGCGTCGACGCCGATATCCATCTCGACTGGAACAATGTCCTGCAGATATTGGCGTCTTCCCAGTCGCAAGACGCGTCCTGCCCCATCTGCCTCGGGACGCCGGTAGCCCCGAGGATGGCCAAGTGCGGCCACATCTTCTGCCTGCCCTGCCTGATACGCTACATGCAGTCAGAGGACGAGGGCAAAGCCCCTGAGAAGAGAGCACGATCGAAGAAATGTCCGCTTTGTTGGGACTCCATCTACATCTCAGAGACGAGGCCCGTGCGTTGGTACATGGGCCAGGAGGGCGAGCCCCCGCGAGAGGGCGGTGATGTTGTCCTTCGCTTGGTTGTGCGGTCTGCCGGGAGCACGCTTGCCATACCACGAGACGGTGCTGACGCCCTCGGTAAGGACGAGGACGTTCCGTGGTATCATGCTGCAGAGATCATGGACTACGCGCGGGTGATGCGGGGTGGTGAGGATTACATGATGGATCAGCTCAACTCCGAAATTCGGCAACTTGAACAGCAAGAGAAGGAGGACGAAGTGATGTTTGGAGAAGATAATGTCGAGTGGATGCGCAAAGCCATACGTGCTATCAAGGAAGCGAGAGAGAAAGTCAAGGGCATAGGTAATCCGCCCGAGATGCCCGACAAACCGGCCGAGTCAAAGATAAAGAAGGCGCCCATTGTGTTTCATGACGACGAACAACTTACCCCTGATATGTACCTGGTGCAGAATGCCGCCAAATCTGGTCAGAGCCTACCTTCACAAACACATCCTCCAACCCCGGAACCCATGACCAACGACGCTCAAGCTGCCAATGACGGTGACGTAAGCAACACCGGCTCCCGAAAGCTATCCGTCTCGTCGCACTCTTCCAGGGCCAGCCATGGCATTGGTTCGACCTTGGCCGAGATCCGGAACCGGCAGCAGCACGACAACAGCCATACCCCAGCCGAGTACTTCTTCTACCAAGCGCTCCTGCACTACTATCTATCGCCATTGGATATTCGCATTCTCAAAGCTGCATTCGGCAATTTCGCTTCGTTTCCTTCTACCATTCTTCCTCGCGTCGAGCGCGTGTCCACAGGCCACGTCGTTGACGACGACCTACGGAAGCGCACAAGGTACCTGGCGCATCTACCATACGGCTGTGAAGTCGCTTTCCTGGAATGTGACTGGACAGACACGGTCGGGCCTGAAGTACTGGAACAGTTCAAACCCGAGATCGAGAAGAGGAGGAAACGCAACATGGACAAGGAGACCAAAGAAGAAAAGGCTCGTGTCAAGGCGGAAAGGGACGAATACGCACAATTCGCATCGGCAAGGAGGAAAAGACCGTCCTTCTCCGACAAGTTCTCAGCAGACGACTTTCAGCCTCTGGCGACCGGTAGCGCAACAGATAGCGTGTCTGACACAGGCACCCCAGTAGGAGTGGAGACCACATCGACATCGCCACCGTGGCCCACGAGAAGAGGACATGGCTTCGCATCCCTAGCATCCCCATCAACAAGTCCATCTGCCCCACGCACAATCTGGGGGACCGCTGTCATAGCCGCACCCGGTTCTCCGATCATCGCGCCGCAGGATCACGACGCACGAGACGACGGATGGCTACAGGGATGGGAGAAGGATCTGTTGCAAGAAGAAGACATGCTCGCACAGGCACAGGCGATCTCGCTGGGCGAAAGCGAGACGCCGAAGAAGCCGGCGGCTGGTCATAAGAAGAAGAAGGCTAAGAAGATTACGTTGATGAGCACGAACGTTAGGCGCGGGGCGTGATGGGTATAAACTTAAGGGCTTTTGCATAATTAGATATGGCTTGCATTGCAAATGACACGCTATTTGACCATTTTGTGTGAACGGGTGTTTTAGGGGTCCGTGGTTTGTGGAGTTCTTGTCAGGGCTCTGGAGCATGGTTTGTTTGGTGATGCTCGATGCGTAATGTGACGGCATGTTCTTGAATTCAGAGTACGGGTCGGTAGTTACACTAGCAGTGATGATGTCCAAGCGAACTGCCTTCCGTAACAAGAGTATAGGATGTGGCATGTATAGCGCGTAGATGACTTACACGACGCACTGTAACGTGCATGTACTGTTCCTGACATCTACTGCGGTCTACATAGTGCCCTGGGATCTGATACAGTTGATGTAGCTGTTCACGCAGGCAACCTTGTCGCCGCTATGACGAGAAGTCAACGACGTAAATTCAGGAACTGTGTGTTGGAGCGTAGACAACGACGGGGGCGGTCGACTGGCGTGAAGACACGCTCGAGATTAGCCGTGGAAGTGGACTGGGACCGTGTGTTGTGGCAACGAATGGGCAAGTTTATGTTCTACTCGTTGGAGTATGTTCTCGCCCGGTCTTTACTGCTAATCCCGTGCGGAGACACAGTCATCGACGCTGGATTCTGCACCTGTACGTGCTGAGGGTAACGAATCTGGTTCTTAGTAGCACAACATGGCTTCCATGGATGCGGCGAACCGCCAGTCACTGACCAGAGCGAACGCCGAAACGCCTCTATTAGAGTTTCCATTCTAGATGCAAGTCCAATGCATCACTGCTAACTAGCTAACTAATCGACGATGCCACGTCGAAAATTACGCCAGGAAGTACAGGATACACACCACAGATAGTGACCTGGCAAGTATATCCAGACAGTCTCCTACATGCCCACTCCCGCAATCCAACCCATGTCTACCAGCTCAATACGACTTGTACCTCGGCGCCCTGGACTCCGTTCTAGACCGAGGGATCTGCGACTACAGCAGCGACAGCTGTAACCCTGGACGCTTTCGTAGCCCTCTTCCTCTTCCGTCCTACCGTCTCCGCTTCCGAACCACTCCTGGCCAAGGTCCGCATTCCACCTATTGATAACTTGTCCTTCTGACCGACTCCAGCGGCGGCCAAAGCTCTCAGCTCCCAGAAATTGTTATTGATGTTCTCAGGGGCCGGTTTCTTCGACGCATGCTGGCGGAAAAGGGCTGCCACCTTCACGGCTCTAACTTCGGCCTCCAAGTAGAGCTGTCTCTTGGACTTGTACAGATGCCCGAACCTCAACTCTTCCAGTGCCTGCATGTCGTATTCTTGTCCGCCTCCGAGCTTCTCCAGAACGTCGTGCTCCGAGGTCGACAATGGCTGTTGATGTTGCGGTTCACATCGGAAGGAATAGACCTTCGGGACCGGATACTCTTCCGACGTAGCTGTACCGGGTTTCTCGATGACGACATGTATCAACTGCAATGGTAGCCGGTGCTTTCCCATCTCATTGAACAAGGCTCGCACTATTGCGCTCAGTGTGCCTTTCGTGAGGCGCGACGAGAAGTTGATCCCGGACACAAAGAAGCACACCGCCTTGAGACGTCGAAAATGCAGTAGGTCAGCAGCAAGCTCCTTCAGACGGGGGTCCTCGATCTGAGTCACGGCCTCACTCTTTCCGGTCAGTTTAAGCAGCATGGGTTCCAGGTTCATACCAATGGCCGTAAGATTCGGAGCTGCATCGGCCAATTCCTCTAATTGCGTCCTGGTTGGTTCCTCTTCTCCGCTACGGAAAGAGAAGATGGTCAAGGAGGTAGAATGTCCACTCACAAACCAGGCAGGAGGTTGCTCTAGAGACTGCTTCTGGTGAACACAAATCGTCTGGAGTCCTGTCACCCCAGTGATGAAGGCCCGGAGATCTTTTGCTGTCAGGCTGTTATGATAGCCCGGGGATCTCGACACGGTTTGACGACGAATGAACTCGTTCAAGAGCCGTTTGCCCCCGAAGCTGTCAGGTAGGGAAATTTGATCTAGAAGATTGCTCTCGCCGTACGCATTGCGACTGGAAGGTCCGCGATTGTTGACGAAGCCAATAGATTGCGTATCAGAGAGGTCGAAGATACCATCGAGGTTTTCCAGGTCCAGGTCGTTGAAGTAGATTTTGGGAACGCTGAACGGTGCGGGAAGTCCCATACAAGCGCATAGAACATGCAGCTGCTCGACTGACATCGGGTATTGGTCGCCAAATATTCTGAGGCTCTCGATCATATTGCCGGGTCTACCAAGAATTTGTTGTGCAGCTCCTAGTCCCCCGCCTTTACGAATGTAGATGAAGCGCTGCTTGCGGATCATGTTCTCATCCCTCCGAGAGAAGTTGACGACCGCATTGCATGGTGATGCAGGATTTCCACTTGTAAATGTACCACCGAGATCCACAGGTGGTAATATCATGTTGGTTGACCAGAGATCTGCTCGTGCGCGTGCCAGTGTGGCTGTTTGCAAAACCTGGTACGCAGCGTAATTCAACACGGAGTTGGAAGAGAACCCCCATACCTCGAGTGGGTGGTTCTGGAAGATATCAAACAGAGACGCCAGTTTATCATTGAGCGGTTTTGCACTCTTGACGTCAATTGGCGTGATGTATCGAATGATCAAAGTCTTGACCTCGGTGACGTTTTGCCGGATAAACTTGAGGCCCTTGTCGTTGAGCTGATGAATGGAGACTGGACCTAGATTCCGACATAGGAGGGGCGAGAATTCTGCGTACCAGCCAGGACATACCTTCAGAGCCTGTAGCAGATCGCGTTTAGGAAGCGCCTCGAGAATCAACAGGGCCACATCCCTGGGGAAGTCGTTAGCAAAGATGCTGCGAGGAATGTATGGCGTGCTGTTAGCCATGGAGTGGCGCAAACGAGTAGATTCAAGGCGGGTAGGCGGGTGGGCGTGTGGGGGTTCTGGGCCAGCGAGGGGCGAGGTGAGCAAGAATATATACGTTACGTCGAGCGCCTCTTGGCACCGCAGGAAGTCTGCGTGCACCTGAGACTTCTTTCACCAACAGACTTCTTTCACCAGAATCCTCTATCGTGAGGTCATGTTATAGCAGTCGCGACGCTAGCGCGCCTCGACCCCGACCTTCACCGCCGGCTTGGCATTCCGTGCTCTTCCTTATAAAGCGCGCTCCCCGCCCCAAACCTGACACTCGCACTCACCACACACACACGACACACCGATTCGACCCCACCTCGACCATACTTCTCCTCCTGCTCGTCCCAACAGTTCCGGCCAGGTATCGCTGTGCGTGTAAGGGCGAAAGGTACTGGACACTACTCGACCTGAGAGTGTACGAAACTTTGATCGCCCGAGCATTGCTGGTAAGATTTGCAGTCCACTCTGGCGGTGTCTTGGTTTGGGGGATTCCCTTGGGTTTGCGTCCATTTCCGATAAGCCCGCGAAGTCGCAACACCATTACCTGGGATGAGATAAGCCTTGAAGGGCCTTACTAGTTCCGATTCTACGGCCGCAAGGCCTGCGTAGGTTGTTGAGCAACACGCCCGAGCTTGGCTGTGGATGGATGAAGGAGTCGGTCGGGCTGCGGGTATGTCCTCGACCTTCCAATAGCACTCCGACTTGGGCCAAGGTCAGGGTGTGGGAACGGTCCAGCGGGACGAGGTATGTATGCGGCTAAACATTCAGCGGCTGACAATGGTGTAGGCGAGGTCCTCGAAGCCGGATTCTGCGGCCTGTACGCGGTGAGGGCTACGAACCTGGTCCTGAGCTCCACGGCGGCGCTCAACGACCAGAGCCAACGCAGAAACGCCACTCCGGGATATTGCGAAGCCTATAGAGTCCCATGACTTTGGCGGGAACCACGAGAGATGAGCTGTGCGGGTGCAAGTCTGCCCACGGCTGGACCGTCTCTGCGTCCCTCCTATTTTTCATTGTGCTGTCGGTTTGAAAACCGCAGCCCGAGGAAGAATCTATAGGCAGGATAAACAATTCTCCCACCGTCGGAGCATGTGTACCGAGACGATGTCGCGTTGGATTGAACGGAGAAGGGTCAGCGACAATGACATGAAGTTCACCACATCTCTGCGCTAGTGAAAAGGGAAGGATTAGCCGGTCCCCGCCAACGTCATCGATCAACGTATACATGTTCTCTACTCTTAGCCAAAAGACCAGATCGGTACTGTCTTTCGCATGCCCAATTCATTGCGTGAGAATACCTTCGTTCCGCCATGAAAGTCGACCCTGCCGTCATCAAGCTCTTGAACCTCGATGCCGACAGCACGACAGCATCATCCGCCGGCGGTGGGGGCTGCAGCTCGGCGTCCACATCAAGAATCACATCGAAGCTCAGCGACGGCACGGAGAAGCTCTTCTTCATGAAAACGGGGCGTGGAAAGGATGCTGAGGTTATGTTCGAAGGTGCGCGAAGCTGTCAAAATCGAGTACACAGCCGCGGCTGCTGAATACACAACGCAGGCGAACACGCGTCGCTCAACGCTATCCACGGCGTCGAACCCACGCTATGTCCCCAGTCCTTTGGCCATGGTCATTTTTCCGCGCAGCCATCGACCTCTTTCCTCGTCACTGACTTTCTTAATCTCACTTCTCGATCCGCGGCCAAGTCCTCCGCGCCGTCATTGGCGTCGAAGCTTGCGAAGTTGCATACAACGCCGGCGCCGATACCAGAGGGATATGATACGCGTATGTTTGGATTCCCCGCCACAACTTGTTGCGGTGATACACCTCAGGACAACAGTTTCAAAGGTTCTTGGGCCGATTTCTACGCGAACAATCGCCTGCGGTTCATCTTGCGGCGCGCCGAGAAGTCGAACGGCATGGACAAGGAACTGCACAATTTCGTCGAGACTACGGCTTCAAAAGTAGTGCCTCGCCTCATTGGCGACGACCACCTCAACAACGGAAAAGGCGTTACGCCTGTAGTTGTCCACGGAGATCTCTGGAGCGGCAATGCTAGCGTGGGCACCATCGGCGCAAAAGGCGGTGATGCGGAAGCCGTCGTGTATGATTCGAGCGCCTGCTACGCGCACAATGAATATGAGTTGGGCATCATGAACATGTTTGGTGGCTTTGGGGGCAGCTTCCTGAACGAGTATCACGAGCTTTGTCCAAAGACCGAGCCCGTAGAGGAATATGGAGACCGTGTAAAGCTGTATGAGCTGTACCATCATTTGAACCACTATGCGATGTTTGGCGGTGGGTATCGGTCAGGTGCTGTGGGCATTATGAAGAGCTTGGTCAAGAAGTATGGGTAGGAATAACCGGAATAATCGACCTCTAACATACAGTACATCTTCGAATCAGAATCCCAAATCACAATCTATGTACCTTGACCCAATTGCTTTCCTTCGACATTCTATCTACAACGTCAAGTAGCTCCTTTGACTCACAGCACCCGCTCACGTCTCACTCTGCCTAGCCGTCCGTCCGACCACCCGCCCCCGGACCTCCAAGATACATATGCGCGCCCCAAGAGCTCGCACCACTCCAGTCCGCAGCCATACGATACCTCCCGCTATCACTCACCACGATCCCGCGGCTACCATCATACTTCTGCTGCGCCCCTTGCGAATCCGTATATACCATGTTTCTGATGTACGCACTCTGCTGCCATCCCGCCTCAGGCCAGTTCCCACTCCCCATATCCGTTCGCGTGAGCTGCGGATGACTATCATAAATTTCACCATAATAGTTGATCTGATTAGCTCCAGTCTGCAGCGACCGACCCGCATCCGTGCGAGCACCGAACAGCGACGCGGGATAGTATCCGATCCAGCGGTCGAGAACGAAGAGCCACCAGTTGCCGTTGTCGAGGAACCACTGGATTTTGATGTCGTATTGCGCACCACCTCGGGTGGACAGCGGACCGAAGGTCGTTCCTGGAAAGATCTGAGAGTCGACTTGCACCCAGCCGGCTACGTCGCGATTCCAGCCACCAATGTTGTTGCCAGTCGAAGCATAGCCGTTGGTCGTGTAGAATGTGAAGAGATGGGGTGGGCTAATTTGGTTGGGGTAGTTGATCCTGATGTTGTCAGCGTTGCGTCGGTAATGGGGGTGAGGGTGTGACATGGTATGGATGTTACGTACCATCCTGCTTCTATGGTTTGCCTGACAAGCTGCGAATTATCCCCCGGCTTCGGCACATCCGTCCGAATGACTGCGCTCTGCAGGAGCGAGAAATCGGACCCTGACTCCACCCACGCTTTGTACAGCGAGAACGATGCCGATCCGCCACGATTGTTCACATTCTGCGCCGAGGACGCGTACCAGTGGTCTCCGACAGCCTTTGCACCAAAGTCGGGCAGATGATTCAAATCGACAGGCGGACCTTTGGTGAGTGGTAGTTCGGGATTGGAACGAAGCACCGGCACGGTACCCTCTGGACCCGTCTCCGCGCCTTCATTCTGCAGCATCGCCCATGGCTGGAAGCTGGACTGGTTGAATAGTGATACTGTATATGCGGGGAGCGGAGGGGCAGCAGCGATGGAGCCGTTAGGAGTTTGAGAGGTGAGCGGGATCCAATCTATGATAGAACCATCAGAATGCTCTGTCGTGTGGATGACGGTGACGTCGCGGCGCAAGTGACTTCTGGCCGAACCAGTGTTGTCCCGAGTAGGGAAAGCGCCGAGGCCATGAAAGAGAAGAGAGAAGATTTGGTACTGCTGTGGTTTCATCGTGGGCTTTGGATTGGGAGTGGAGTGCTGCTTCTACCGGGTACGACTAGATCATACCTCCTGCGAACGCTTCATATACGTTTCTTCAGACTCTGGACGAATGTGCCATCAGCTGCAACGCAACATCATCTATATCGCTGAGACATGCGCACATGTTCTGGCCCAATACCAATACGATACGACGCCGTCCAGGAGTACGTCCCGGACACGGTATACCAATATGGATTCTTTAGTCCGTGAGCACGGCACAGAATCCGATCATCCACCCAAGTATTGTTCGCTCGAGGAAGGCTCTCGACACTGAGACGCCACGCGACGTTGACGTCGCAAAGACATGACCCGTCCCAACGCGGATGCAACGCTGTTCGAAGAGCACCTCCTGGATGCAGTACATCAAGATGGCCTCTTCTATCTATCAGCACGGTACACACGCCAATCATCTCCCCGTGAGCTGTTTGGTCGCGAAAAGCTGTCGACACTGAGACGCCACGCGCGCGTCGCACATGGGAAGAAATGCCGGCAACGTTAGCGGGGTATCGCATGGATTTTTGCAAGCGAAGATGGAGTGAGAAATGGAGATATGGATTGGGTTTCGCGGGTTATCTATGGTTGCACCACGCGGTGGTGGCGCATTAGGAAGGTTGGTGGATCCTGGTTGGGGATGGTGTCATGCGGGGACGGCATGGGCGTTGTTGCACCGCCCACGAGGTCGAGATTGATCCTGGGAGATAGCGTTATAGACGATACGGGATATTAGCGAAGCTGTTATTCCACGTGGGTCTTCATTTCTGCGTGGTTGTACTTTACATGTGTTTGTGTACTTCGCAGTTCGTCGAGCTGGGAATGGGTGATGACACGTGACTAACCACGACCTTAGATACTTGCATATGACTGGTAGATCCACCATACCGAACTATGGCTTGAGGTTAAATAGCTGGACCTGCTGGGGAACTTCGAGGTGATGTCTATCGTACCCCGAGCACGCGTATCATTTGACCAGCTTCAACTTTCTCACGGGCTTCCAGCAATACTTGGTAATGGCCCTCTCTTTCCCACCTCGTATTAGGAGAGACTGAACGGTTTTAGCCGTTGGTAGATCAGGATTTCAATAGCATGGGGCTATTCCGGATAGATGAGAGCGCTGAGTGACCAAACAGCCAGGAACTGAGCGCAATGGATAGCGCAAGTGGAGATTTTCCAGCTCGGTGAAATTTTCGTATAGGCGAGAGAGACAAATTTCGATGGGGCTGAGGTAGTAAATGTCGGGTATTATTCGTTGCCCGAAGCGATGTGACGTTCTAATTTGTAACGAACTTTTCGTGCGGAAGTGTAGGAAAGATTGTTGGTGGGATGTCATTCTTCCATCTGGAAGATTCTATTGGAACATCCAAGATGACATGGGGCATCATCTTGGACGGTACCCTCTCTATAGTCTAATTCTAAGTGCTCTGGAGACGGTGCATCTACGACAGCCGTGTATTGTCCAGGTCGGATGTCAGCTCTCCACGTTCTTTGGGTTGGGAAGTCAAGAACCTTCAACGACTCTCATGTCCGTAATCGGGTTACCGTTCGTGCAAAACGATACTTGAATGCGACGTTGAATCTGCGATAATCGGTGTCAAAATCAGACAACGTCCTGGGCATGGGTAGATAGAATTCAAGAAGACACGAAAGGAGTCGGAAAGCATTTCGCCAGTGGCCAGCACGGAAATACCAGGTACGCGCTCGTCGCTAAAAGGTCAAAAGCTGATAACATGATCTATTACCCGTAGACTTTGATAACGTAAGTGTGTGTTCTGGCGGCGGGGAGGACCGCTGCCACTTACATACCCAGTACGTGTCTTTGGTGCCAACGAGTGATTCAAAGTGGGCTCATTACTGCATGGCGCGAGCGTGGGATCTCATAAAAGGATGTGTGTGCACTGCAATTGTTTTGGTGTGGGACCTCTTCCGCGAAGAAACAAATGCTGCGCACATCGCGTCGGAAGTGTCGCTGAAAGCGGCAATCACCGTCACAATTTACTCGACTTGCGGATCATCGATCTCAGCGCTTCCGGGCCATTTGAGCATGGCAGAACAATTTCCAAGTGCTATATAACCCGAAGGATTGCTTTGAAGGAGTCTTGAAGACTGGCATGAGGGACCGGTTCTGCGCAGCTCATGTCGAGCTCTCGATAATGCGGCTAACGCAGGAGCACTACAGTGTGTATGCGTGGACCAAGTAGCAAGCATTCCTCGCCGCGTAATCAACCGTGACGTATGTCAGACTTCTGGATCATTCGCATAGTGCCGTACTTCCGCTCACTGCTACCCACACCTTGGAGCGGAACCTCTCAAGGTTTGCTCACTCTTTTTCCCTCTGAAAAACACAATTACTATCCGTCGATGCTATATGCAGCCTTGTAATTATTGTAGCATAACATCCGACCAAGTATTCGAATAGCGCTCGAGAAGGTACCTTATCCTCATACGTGGAGACAGGGTCTCTGAAAATCGTGCTGAAATTAAGCGAGACATAAGACCGTTGACTTTCCATCCTCTTCTTCAATGCTTTTCTCTGTGAGGCGCAGTGAGGGTCGAACGCTGCACGTGGCTATTTTACTTTCAATCTATGGACGTGTGTATGAATGAGCCTTACGCACGATACGATAAGTCTACGGCACGGCACCGGTCTACCAATTCAGAAAGCAATGTTCATGATAATTACGGCACCGAGTTCACCAATTAGGTAAGGTGTAGTTCGTAACACGGCACCGAGTTCACTAGTCAGGAACATAGCGTGTCTGCTTCAATTTTTAATTGACACGGAAGGTATTAAACGCGCATCGAGTTTACTGCTTGTGGAAATGTTATGATAGCGTTGCGCCCTTGTAATAGTTACTATTATACGGGTTGGAGTTGGACTGTAGTTCCAACACCACGCTACAACGGTGAAGATTGCTCGAAGACTGTCCCTCAGCTGAGCTCAGTCGACCTTTCCCGGAACTATTGTAGAGCTCCTAGCAAAGCGTGCACTCGCACCTTTGACAACTGTTAACTATTGAACCATTTAGTCTTCATGCCGGACGTTGAATCGAGACTGACTGCATTAGCGAATTACAAGCAATCGAGGCTCCTAGAGAAGATGTTGGCCGACTGGACAGTGTGACGACTCCTGCAGAGGGATTTCCAAGGCTTCGGTTGGATATTCTCCACGCATTGAGTCACCCGTAGCAGTCAGGATCGCATGTGCGATTATGTTGGCAATACACGATTATCGAGCTCCTGATGGTACCCAACCCAGAAGGGCATTGCTCTCCACATGCGGGGTCGAGAACGTGGGCTTAGAGCAAGCACGAAAGGTATAAAAGGCAGCGAATCCGTGATGAAATCATCCTCCTCAAGCTCTACAGAGTCACTCCCTCCCCGAAACATCAATTCGCTCCCACCCAAGACACCCAGTCCATACCATATCAACTCTTCGCCAAGATGAAGTTCAGCATCTTCTTCCCCTTATTCACCCTAGCAGCTCTCGTCTCTGCAAACCCCCTCGCCGATATCTCGGTATGTATATGGCGGCAAAGACTGAGAAAGTCTCTTACTGATACACGTACCAGGAAAACGAGCTCTCCATAAGGGCGGGCTGTGGCACCAAAATCGGCCAGTGTGACAAGAACGGATGTAACGCCTCGTACAGCCCATCGAGTTCTCTCATTGGGATATGCAAGGACGGGAAGTACAAAGGTTGCACCTGCCACAGGTGCGGGGAGAACCGAGGAAAATGTGGGGACCATGGATGCGATGGCAAGAACAATATTTGTCGCGCAGGAACTTACAAGGGCTGTGCTTGTCGCTAGCTATTGGATTCTACGATGTCTGATGGTGGCAGCGGAGAGGAGGGAAATATTTGGGAAGAGCGGTAGGGAATAGTGGCTGAACGGAAGGACCCGTTTTTTACTCGCCGACCCGTATTCGCTCTTCAAGTATGGCAGAGAGAGTTTTCGAGATTAGCAATACATGTTGACTCGGTGTTTCTGCAACCATATCAAGCTCCCAATCCAAGCTGAACCAGTTTTGAATTTCCCACCATAAGCAACTTGATGTGCGCGGACGCATGTACCGATCGTCCCGTGACACAAGGCACTGGTAAAGCTAATTTTACTAAATGCTACTCACTGGCGGACAGATCGAAGCGTAAAGATAGGATGACGACTGGAAACAATTGTCCATTAGATGAGTCCTTTGACATGCATCGCTTATCGGCGAGAGATCTGCGGAGTTGCATCACTGAAGAAGCACTACGGGTATTAGCTTACGGGGAGGGGCTGGAAAGTAAATATTATCTTGCGGCGTATCCTCCTCCTATGCAGAAGTATGTCATTGATTCATTGATTTTGTAATCACGTATGCTATAAACAGAGACGCCTGTGATGTCGTTCTGAATTTGTGGAGCGATATGCCACCCCAAGGTCTGAAGTTCTTTCCATGTGATCGAGAATATGGTACAAGTACATGTGCTTTCTCGATCCTCAAATCGGGCGCGGGTACGAACGATATGCGCGAGGCTGAAACTCGAGTCCGTTCAACATCACACCGATGTGTCGAGGATCCACAATAACAAAAGTGCAATGCAAGAGCATGCGAACACGCTCCGTTTCGGCTTGCAGTGTGCACTGCAATCCCTAGCATGGACGAGTCGTTTAGACCAGGCTATAAATAGCGTAAAAGAGGGAGGAGGGATCAACGATGAGGCAAACGATTGCACTGCAATCTTTAGCGCGGACGAGCGCTCAAATGCGGGGGTAGCTGAGAACTATACGAACGAGGCTAGAAGGCGGCGCGGAGTCGGGCGCCCATTCATTGGCTTGCACTGCATTCTCTAGCGCGGACGACGAGTTCGCACGAGTAACAAGATGCTACATCAGGCAACAACGACAAGGCTGAGCACATTGAGCGATCGAACAGATTATCATTTCAATCGTCTAAACATTACACCTTTTTCATCTACGACTCCCTACGAGCCCGCAACCTTACCCACCCACCTCTTGCCATACCCCCGTCCCTTGAACTTGGTAAGCTTGACGACAAACGCGCCGCGATCAATCGTGTTGACCACGATCCATCCACTCGGAAAGCTGTAATGGCTCCAAGTGCCAAAGTCCCAGGTCGCCTCGCCGCCGCCGGGCAGGTTGTCATCGCCGGGGTACACGTCGAAGTACGCGATCTCGGTGACGCCCTTGCCGGACGGCTGCTTCGGGATGGAGCTGACGTCTAGCACGCGCAGACCGGCTTGGTAGTTGGACTGGAAGGCGAGGCCGTTGTGGACGAACTGGTTGTGGTCGACGCTGCGGGTGCTGGACTTGTAGAAACCGGTGTTGACGGGCTTGTCTAGCTTGGAGATGTCGAAGATGTAGGTTACGGGGAATCCGTCGATGGCGGGGGAGTCCGGGGCTGTGCGGTTGGGGTCGATGGCGCCCTCGTCGAGCTCGTCGTCGAGGAGGAGATGCGTCTGCCAGTTCGGGTCGAGGACCCATCCCTGATGCGTGTACGAGGCGCCCTTGTACGGAGTGCGGGAGATGACGGCGGCGGCGTTCGGGCCCTTCTTGTTGGTGACGTCGTAGATGGTCAGCGTATCCTCGTTGTAGCCGTAGCAGATGTCGCGGCCGTAGTACTTCTTATCCGGACCGCGGTAGACGATGCATTGCGCATCGTGAACGTATCCGTCCTGGGGGGCGCAGCCGGGAGTGAAAGGCTTAGCCGGGTTGTCCATGTTGATGAAGATGAGGCCTCCAGCGCAAGAGCTGTTTCGTGGCGCGGCACCGACGGCTACTGCATAGTTCTTTTCCTCGTTGACCACGACGTTGTGGGAGCGGCCGACTGGTAGACCTAGGATGGGGTTAATTTCTTATGTTCCGGATGTGAGTCGCATGAGCAAAGTGAGCTTACCAGTAAAGAGACTGGTGAGGTCCGAGGCTGTGTTGAAGGTAACCGGCTTCTTGGGGTTCACCTTCAACAACTTCTTCAGATCAAAGATCTGGATGTTGTGCCCGACGCCTTCGCTGCCAACAATCAAATAGTCGCCATTGACCTTGATTTCTCTCCAGATGACAGGGCTAGCCTGGGCGGGCAACCGTCCAAGATACACCAGCTTTCCCTTGCTCGTGACCTCAGCAAAGGCGGCGCCATCAGTCTGTCCAATGGCGATAAACTCGCGGCCGCGGTGCGTCCAGCCCCAAGAGCCAGATCCCTCGCCGCCATTACTGCCAAGCTCCTCGTGCGTCTTGAAGTCGTACATGTCGATGTTCTTGCACTTGTAGGTCTGGTCCGGGTCGCCTTTTACGGCTACGGCCTTGCCGTTCTTGCAGGAAATGACGTCCTTGTTGGAACGCTTCTTTTCGAAGCCATTCCACTTCTTGTTGTCGTAGTGGCCGGCTTTCTTGTGGTATGCCCATCCAGCCTGCACTGGTCAGTATGAAAACAACAGAGACCGTAAATGGAATGTTCTTACCTCTTTCACCTCCATCATCTTCGACATGACCTCGCCGGACGTGTATTCCTCCTTGGAGTACAGGGCGCCCGAGGCCAACGGCAGCAGCGCCGTAGCGACAGAAATGAACTTCATATTGACGAATGAGCTGGGGAAGAAGACAGATGTTCGACAAGGACGAGGAGAACAGGCGCAAAGCTGCAGCTTTATAGCAATCTACGTATCGTGTCACCCCTCGCGACCGACCGTAGTCCGGCTAGAAGGCCTGCATCCGAGGCTTCCCAGCACCATCGCACCATCGCACCGAAATGATAAACATCCAGATACCTTCCTATCGCGGGAGAACCGTCAGATTGGCATTCGCCTAAGATGGTCTGCAGCACTTGGCAGTCTTGGTGTTGCTTCGGCTGCGCGTTCATTTGTGCAAGGCAGACTTGGCAAGAGAACCGTAGCGGCCCGCGGGAATTTGGATGTGGCGGGCGTAACATGGCGGATAATGGGCGTGAACGCCAAAACGGTCGTTCCTGAATCCTAGCCTGATCCTTTTAGTGGCAGGTGATGAGGCTCGAGAAGACTGCGATTAATGGTAACAAGTGTAGGTAATGTATAGCATATTAACCATCGATAGGAAGACAAGGAATACCCCTTAGATTAATGCGGCCAGATTCCGCGTCTTCGTCGTGATAGAGGTGTTGGGGTGCGGACGCGAGTGACAAAAGGGGCAGGAGCTAAGAGGTGAGAATAGCCTACCCAGCAACCAGATACCGGGAAAGCGCAGCCGACCGCAACATTGGGCCAATCACACGCGAGGCCCCATAACACCATCCCCGTCTCTTGCGACTACCACCACAGCGGCGCCGACACAAATCAGGATGCCGGGAGCGATACCAGGAATGTATGAATAGTCGCCAAGTCCACCAACGTCACCTCCAAGCTCACACATATACAAATCTCCACCATCCCGCTACTTGAGCTAGCTTTAGCTCGCAGCCTCAAAGTCGAAGTAGAGCTCCATTTCCTCCCCGGACATCGTCTGGGCCGGCATCTGCGCATGTCTTTCGTGCAATCTTGCGAACCTCAAGTATTCCGGCGCTACGAGTCTCATGGCAGAAGGGTCTGGCTGCGGTCCGACCTTGACCTTTCTCGGCAACTGGAATGTGGGACACCCCGGATGGCCAGGAAATGGATCTGGAGTTCGATTCTGGACGCCGCGTTCTTGGTCTTGGATAGAGATGCCGGGTATGAATTGATCTAGCTTTGTTAGCCGACGCGTCTCCGCGAATTAAAGGAAAGTGGTGGCATACCAACTTCGTGCGATGTAGGGCCCTGACGAAAGCGATCTTCCAATTGAATAGCAGGCACATCTTCAAGACCTCCGCCGTCATTGATGTGATACACGGGTGATCCCACCACACGCCTGGATTGATGGTGGGGTGGGGGACGCGCACCCAGCGTGTCTTTTCCTTTAGCTTTTCCAGCAACTGCGTCCTTGTAGCGTACACCTGTGAAGCTCGACTCATCCCAAGCGGTCGGCAGCTTGTTCCGCCGAATATTAATAGCTAGAAGCTTCTTTCTAGACTGGATGTCTTGCTCTATCTCGGGCTCGTACTTTCTCGCTCTTCGCCTTTCGTTCGCTTCGTTTGGTGCAGGCGGAAGGTTCCCTGCTGCAAAATCTCCTGACAGATATGGCCGTGTGACATCATGCAAATCCGTGGCGCGCCGTTTGCATGGAGATACTGGCGTCGCGGGTACGGACTCGGGGGACGGGGTAAGCGGCCATTCGAGATCAAATGCTGCCCGGCGCCGACATGTCTGCAAGCGTTTGCCCGTCACACTGTCAGCGACCTTTGGTATGTCATCCTTTGGTATTTCGAATCGCAAGGCGGCCAGTTCGCGGCTACTTGACGATTGAAAAGTGTCGCCGTCATCGCTGCCTCTCGACGTGACAAAGTCACTAGGCGCATTGTTATTATAAACTCGGCCGTACACGTCTGTGCCGATGCACACCGCGGGTGTCGGACGCGTGGGATCCATCGTGGATAGTTGCCCATATAGGGCTGGTTCGATCGGAGCTAGTTGACAGGAGGTTCGTCGGCTCAATGGACGTGATAGATATGAAAGTGTCCGCCCAGATGGAGGCGCAAGTCTACTGGATCCTCGCACTCGCGCCATACTTTGAGATGAATGCCCAAACTGATACGTGTGGATATCGATGCTGCCTAAGTAAGCGAAATACGTGTTGTTGAAGCGATCGTCGAAACAATAGCGTCTGTGTATCTGTTAGGCTCCAGAGTGGCTGTAATGGAGGAGCCCAGGGAAAGCGCGACAGGTCGACAGGTCGACAAGTCTGTTGCTATGGGACTTCGTGCTGTGAGACGCTTTCGACTTACCGTTACAGTGACTTCTTGCTGCTAGTCGTATAGGCGGTGTACACAATGCGCATCAATGGCATCCACAAGCGGTCGCCGCGGAGATGGTATGAAGTCGGTCGAGCATGGAGAAGCCGCCTTCGCTCACCTTGCCTGTGCACGAGTCTGGAGTTGAGGGAACAAAAGGTCCGCACCGGATGGGTCCTGCGGCTCCTCCAACGCCGGTTCAAGTATCGAGACGCCGAGAGGAGGAATACTGGTCGTACCATCTCTTGTCAAAGCCCCATGACCAACGTCAACCTTCCCAACATGGCTTTCCACTCATACATTTTATGCAACATCGTGCTGCTTTGGCAACACTCTGTTTTGCTTGCAGGAATTCTGAGATTAGGTGTACGAGGATTCAAGAGAGAACTCTGGTGAATGTCCAGAGACGGCTTGCCTGCAGATACCCATTCGAGTTGACCTTGAAGCTCTGCCGAGCCGTACTTTCACTGGGACCACGGTTCTAGCGAAACCGAACTCGGAGTGGAAACACTCCAGAGGTCGTCGCCATCGTGTCACAACACCTCTACGGTGACCGCGACCGTCATTCGAACAATTTGATCGTGGATTTCGCGCATCAGTGACGTGACGGGGTAATTGAGCGTAGTACAGGCAGACGAGAACACTTCGGCTCCAAAAGCGAGTCGTGGCCGCGTAGTGAAAATGGGCCCAAAAGTTCAGGTTGCCGGTAGCATCAACGATATATACTTCGAAAGGAGAAAGGCAACGTCGACGGACGTGTCAGGGAAGAGGCACCTGTTGGCTCATCTTTCGCCCGGAAGAAGGGCCGATGCCATAGGCGGCTAGTGCATTCTGCGCACAGACCCCCGCTCCGAGTAAGCTGAAGCCGGTTCTGAATTCAACGTCCATCCACCATCTCGTTTGACATCGTCTAGTCATAGAAGCAAAACGATCCATGTACACCATTACCGCCGAGTCCGACGTTCTCTGCCATATTAGGAAAGATGTGCGAATGGACTTTGAGTCAAAGCCCCGCAACATCCCGCATGCCGTTCCCTCACATGGGCCGCCTGACGGAGTCATCCTCATCAAAATGACACGCAGACGAGATGTCCTATCAAAGACAGGAACGGACGGAACATTCATTGTCCTTTCTCTCAGAACTGGTCTGTGCACCTGGGCCGAATTTACCGGCATTGTACATGTACTCTGCACATTCTGAAAGAAACGGAGTTCCTGGAGCCCAATGTAGCTCTGATGGAAGTGTCCACAAAGGTGAGATACATCCAACCTCCTAAGAACAAACGCAAAAAGCCTACAATCTGCCCAGTGTGACAAGACGGAACCTGTCCGGTCTAGTCAAATATCCATTTGAGGGTCCGATGTTGCACTTGAACTAACACGCCTTCGACCCAAACTTACGGCGAGCCGCGAACTACATTATGGCCTCCCGAGCTCAACATGAAACTGGACCTTACGGATGAGTTGCGTGGGTATTCGGATTTAGACTCACCGAAGCTGTGGTTCAACGTGCCGTCAACGCTGGTACTTTTGAGCGCGATCGGGCGAAATATACTGCCAAGTAATGCATGTTCTAAGCATCTATACCATTTTAGTTCTAGTACTAATACTAGTCATGCTCCCTAACACTACTAAACAAGACGGCCGATATTTGAAAGGTAACTATACTAGGTTCTTTAAATTATGTGTTGTCCATGCACCATCCAAGCTTAATGCTAGGCTTTAATACTTAGGATTGTAGGGCTCCGAAATGATTACAGGTGTCATTGAACCTAATAGAGCACTAATGTCGATAATGCTAATATCAGTATAAAGACATAAGCTAGAGATATTAAATAAGATGTGTTTAAGCTTCTTATTAATACTAAGCGTCTATAGGCAGGCGCTATTGCTTATATCTTAGACCCTAACTGTCTCGTCGTTTGACGCCGACGCGAGCCAGGTAGAATTATGCAAGAAGGCTACTAAATTAACGACATCGCTATAGCCCTTAAGCGTCTAGAGGCAGGCGCCGCTGTTTGTATCCTAGACCTTAATTGTGCCGTACCATGTTGCTAACGCGAGCCAGGTAGAATTGTAGGAGAAGGCTACCGAACTAACGCCTCTAATATGGCCCTTAAGCGTCTGGAGGCAGGCGCCGCTGTTTGTATCCTAAACGTTAACTGTCTTGTCGTCTGACGCCAACGCGAGCCGGGTAGAATCGGGGGAGAGGGCTACCAAATGGACGGCATCGGTATGGCCCTCAAGCGTCTGGAGGTGGGTACCACTGTTTGTATTCCAGACCCTAACCGTCTTGTTATCTAAAGCCAACGTGAGCCAGGTAGAATCGGGGGAGAGGGCTACCGAATGGACAGCATCAGTATGGCCTCTAAGCGTCTTGAGGCAGTCGTCGCTGCTCGTATTCTAGACCCTAACCGTGCAGTCGCTTGACGCCGACGCGAGCCTAGTAGAATCGTAGGAGAAGGCTACCGAATTGACGGCATCGCTATGGCTCTTAAGTGTCTGGAGGCAGTCGCCGCTGAGTATATTCTAGATTCCGTTAGCTAGTCCTATAATGGAAAAAAACCTTGTGGTAGATTATAAGCGGTCCGATTTGGATGTCTTTTTGGACGCTGCGAAGCTTAATTTATTCGAACCGAAAAAGCACGGGGGATGGCATGTGGCATTTTGTTTGTGGTCTGCAATGGGATTGGGAGATCGCGAGAAGTTCAACGACTGTCTACGGCAATATTTCCCTAAGGTGTATTGCGCAAATGAGTGGGTTCAAGAATACCATTGACCATCTGTATATCTGCATCTAAAGGCCGTAGGCTTTTAACGTAACCCATAATGCCTGCCCTCATTGCATCAGAATAGCATATCCACTCTCGGAGAAACGAAGATTGCTAAATGACAAGGTCTAACCGAATATTATCTGCACAAATGGCAAATCTAGCTTTGCAACGTGCTGCGGACTGTGCTCTAGAGGTCGGTCGTAGACTTGGGATCGGTCGGCGGTGTAGCTTTCCAAGAAGTAGGCTGCTTCGCGTTATTGTGCATCTGCTGGCGGTACCGAGGGAGAGGATTTATCAGTTCTGTCAACGGCTCTCGACGGAATGTGATATTTGGATCGCGTTCAAAACGGGCGTGGCGTGGCTGCGAAGGTAGGTAGGCGGCTGACGCATCTTCACGAGCGCAGGTATAATCGCTACAAGCATGCGAGGTCAACGATGGCGCTGGCATAGAGTAGACACACCGCAATATTGTGAGGGGTGTATGAGTGCGACGTTGGTGGTGGCCGTTGCGCTGCAATCGCAGGTCGGGGAACGATCAGGGCCGACTTCCTGTTTCGGGAAGGCCGAACCACCATGCCGAATCAGTAATACCTCCACATCGCGAGCACTCGGACACCGCATGCTACGGAAGGGGGTTATTTGGCGATGCAAGTGAGCGTGTGTGGGTGCTCCCCTCCAAGTGCCTTCTCATATCCTTCCAGAGCTCGCCGATGCATCGCTTCCGCCTCTTCGTACTTGCCCTGCCTCAACAACACCGGTCCAAGGTTGCTAACGCTAATAAACGTGTTTTGAGTGCTCTACTCCAAGCACCTTCTTCCTTGCTTCTAGAGCTTGCCGGTACATTACTTCTACCTCTTTATACTTGCCCTACCTTAACAACACTAACCTAAGCTGGCTAACGCTGGTGTGTTTTGCCGCCGTGAGCATATTGTGCCTTGCAAGGGCCTGCCTAGGAGAGAATGCGCTTTAAGGCGACCCCCTCCTTCGGAATTAATAGAGCTGTGCTCTAAGGCACACCAACCAACTGGGAAGATCGCCAATGCGGTTAGCGTTGTACCACACAACTCAGCGGCTGCACGTGGGGGCGGATGCTGTGCCGCTCAACGACCTTTCCTACCCACCAGCGCAACAAAATTTGCATATTGAAAATCCTGACTACTGGCTTAGTTACGACTTGACCATAGTATTTTACGATAATCAACTGCCAAAAGCCGTATCGCACAATATACGGTCAAATTTCGTCGTTGGTCTCACAGCTCAAAACCTCGATTCCGATCGGGCGTAAATACCGGTCTTGGAGACCGTAAAGGCAACCAGCCATGTCTTCAGAAAAGGAATCATGAGCAAGACATCCGTGTCGGAGACTGAAGTTCGTACACTCACCATCTATCTTCGAGATTCGTGACGGAGTATATATAGAGCCTCTCGTAGCCCTCCTGAAATGTTCAAATCAGACACTCCTTGAGTTTACAGTCCTTCGCTTCAGTTCTCTCAGCTCCTCTCCCGGTCACATTCGCTCCCTTTGTTCGACTCGTTTTCTATACAATTTTCTGCACATATTTTCATCCCCTCTGCGAGTCGACCTTATCGCTACCAAATTTGCCCATTATGCGGACGGCCGGCCTGTCTGCTCTTGTGGCTCTCCTGGGACTGAAAGTGTCCGCACTTTCTGCTCCTCAATGTCGCACTGATGAGCCTCTTCCCGATGCTTCAGTCAAGGAAGAATTCATCAAGAACGTGGAGAACAGTCTCGGCGGGCCAGACTCTATCTGCAACCTCTCCAAGAGTCATGTACCCGACGGCGACAGCGAGACTTATCTCATTGCTCACAAGCCTCCCGTCGTGTTCGAAATCTCTCCTACCTCGGGTATCCAACCAACCAACGACCAGTGTTTGAGTGCGCTTACAACTATCCTCGAGGAATGTATCAAAGGCAAAGGTTTCTTTGGCGGTTCCGTTTCTGAAGCAGGTCTTATGTACGAGATTTACTCCCACGACGAACATCCTGTGGAAGAGCAAGAACACAACCTCGAAGCCCGCGAAAAGGCGAAGCCAAAGCCAGGCCCTAAGCCAAAGCCGATACCGCAACCAAAACCCAAACCGAGTCCGAAGCCAAAGCCCTCTCGAAGCCCTAAGCCGACTCTAACACCAAAGCCGAAGCCGACCCCCAAGTAAGTGCTGAGATCAATTTTCAGAATCTAGTCATGCGCTATTTCGAGCGTCTACAGTGATCTGCTTTGTGGATCAACCATAAGACGTTCTACGAAATTGGCAATACAATCTGAACCTCACGCTATTGTTTACCTTCACTAACTCGTACTCCCACTCCAGGCCCACACCTTCTCCAAAACCAAGGCCGGCAGCGTTATGCAAGGTATGCTCTCGTAATCCTTTTTCATCGTGCTACTTGGCTGATTGTTATAGAATCTTGTAGCTCAGGTCAGGACGAGAGCCAAGAAGGCAAAGCTAACAGCGCCGGGGAGAGGGAGGAAGCCCGTCAAAAAGCCGGGCCAGAATACGGTCGCAAAGCCTAAACCAAACCGTTCTCTCCTCCCGAGAAGCATCCAGCCAAAGACGTATACACCGCTTAGTGCTCAGAACTTCGCGAGCAACCCCTTCTACTCATGGCAGCAGCATGTGCAACATCATGTAAGTTGATCGTCAACAACGACGGGCTATACTGACAGACGAATAGCCAGCGACTACAGCCTATGGATGGAGGGACCCAAACGATTGCACAAATTACATTTGGGTGGCTACCTCAGCGATGAATCCAGCTTACCAACAGTCGTTGGCCAACGGAGCAACATATGCCACTGAACACGTCCTTGAATGGCAACTTGTGGGCTACTTCTTCGAATATGTTGCCGTACTACGAAGTAACGTCCGGTATCCAAACCCTAATCCAGCGACAGCCGGAACAGTGGGCTTTGGACAGTACTGGAGGGAGCTTTGGGGCTGGAACGTCGGCGCACAGGCCCAAAGATTTGTCCTGACTGGTTTTGGCAACACGCCGCGGACTCCGTTCGAGCATATCGCGGCGCAATACCCTTCTGACACTTTCAGGGCCCAAGAACTGGTCATTCTGAATGATGACTTGAATGGAATTAAGGCAAGAGTAAGTGTACTTCCCTTTGGTCAATGCCATGTACTTACCCTTGTGTTTTCCCAGATCATGACCGGAGGTTCGGCCTACGACTATGATGATACGCACCAAGAAATACAGCAAGGCGGAGTCCAGCTACGCCAGGTTATGATCAAGCTCAAAAATGTCCTCGGGACACAGAGGTACATGCAAGAAACTCGACAAATTTACGTGGACCAGGCGAACAGGATGCGCGCCGTTATCGATGCACTGGACCAACAGCTTGCGCTTCCTGCTAATCAGAGACGCGTCGGTGGTACACTCCGCGGCCCTTGGGTAACGATGGGACTTGGCCGTTTATGGGATCAATATATGAGGGAGGTCTGGCGTCCTACAAAAGAGCTCGACGACTTCATGGAGATGTTCTACCCGCCCATCAAGAGTCGCTTCTGCAAAAATGCGGCACAAGTCAACAGCTACAATCCTGGACAACCCAGAGCAAACCCAGACTTGGCACAGCTGTGCAAACAAGTTGCAGCCTTCAACCCGCTATATTTGAGGTACAGGGGAGCGCTAAACTTCCCACCCGGTCTGCCCTAAACGATAAGTAGTAAGTGCAGGGAATGAGGGGACTTAACGCTCGCAAATATTTGATCTGAGTCAGCAATATATAGCCAATAATACACAATGATTCAGACCAAGCCCAACCTTTACCCAGTCCTCCTCAGATACCAGTCCTTCATGAAAGAAAGCCTAGGATACGTTCCGGAATATCTTGGAAAAGCAGCCAGAGATTCTTCAAAGTCTTCTCGACCCAGTAACACATCTCCGTAAGGATCAATGTTCCAATGCTCAATGAGTTCCCCGCCATGTTCTGCACGGCCAATATCTTGGAAAAGCTTGTGTAAAAAGGAGTCCGGCCGCCACGATCCGACTCTCCACCATAACTGCCGAGCCGGTAAGTTGTCCTGGCCTGGAGGTTCGTAAAGCGTGGCAAGCTGACCTGGTATGGCATATGCGATTCCCCATGCTAGTCCCTCGAGAGTGTTTGTCCAAAGTGATGCAGCTTTCAGTGCATGCATGCTGGTGGATGCTGCTTCGGCGAACGCCGCAAGAAAAGGTCGTATGGTCTCGTCGTTGGGGACTGAACGAAACTTTGGAACATAATCGTTGGAGGGGTGATGGGCATTTGCGTTATGCCAGGGCATATCGCGTGCATTACCGGTTTCCAGAGGAGGGTACATATTGTCTGTCACTTCGTATCCTACGTCGTTCTCTCCTTCTCCTGACGCACCGCGGAAGTACCAGGATCCCGAGGGCGTAGTAGGGCTGAACATGACGCTGAGAAATTCGAGATTGGGCCAGGACATATCGGAAGACCAGAAGAGCGTTTCATCGGCGATGAGGCGGATATCCAGGCGCCTCAGGTTCGTAGTAAACACGCGTAAGTTGGTGCTAAGCATGTCATGCCGAGCCGAGCCGATGAGAAGACTTGGTCCTCCTCCACGCTCTTCCGCCACGTGTTGATCTAGCTCAATAAGAAAGTCAAGCTGGACATATCTTAAAGTTGCTGCTAGCACTGTTGACTGCAGAGCTTTGGCTAAATCATGGCGTGCATCGCGAGCGCAAGCTTCAAAGTCATGCTCAAAGTGTTGAAGTGTTGGATATTGATCAGTCAACCTGCCCTCTTCCACGCCGAGCTGGCAGCCAAGATATTCGAGATTGGGAAATATGCTAGCAACGTCGATCAACACACGCGGGTCGAGTCTGGAGAACGCGTAAAAGCGCCCTTGATGGAAACGCCAATAGTTGTATCCTTCAAGGTACTCCGCCGGGTTGCAGATGCTCAAGCTGCGCACAGAGGCCAGCTCCGGGAGATCCCCAGGCCGCAGTAAATGAAGCCGCCATGCAGAGCTGACGCGGTGGCGACAGAACTCTCTATCGACCAATCGGAGTGGCGTAAGAATGACAACTTCGATTCTTCCAGGGCCATGAGCTTGTGTTACATTGTCTTCGACAGCCTTGATCGTCATGAACACGAGCTTGATTTGTTTCGTGAACATCTCATCTTTTTGCCGAAGTTCTTCACGACTTTCCCGGCATGGAAAGTCGTCGGGATCGGCTACAGAGTGTCTTAGGGGTGGAAAGCTTGTATGCACTTCGACGTAGCGGAGATAGCGGAACCGGCGACCACCGTACGTTTTCAGAAACTCTGTATAGCTGTCGGTTTTCTTTGGCTTTGGTTTGAAAGCATCCAGAAGCTTCTGGGGTTCGTGATTAATATCCTTGAAAGTGAATTCTTTGAATGCGCCCGAGTAGCGCTCGGCCGCTTCCTGAAACTGCCGCGATAAGAACAAAGTTCGCTTGAGGTCATCTCGATCTAGGTACGAGCTGATCCGGTCAATCAACTCAGGTGGGAGGCTGTTCATTGTGAAGTCTTCTGGTTGAGCTGTATTTCGCGAGGTCGGAGCTGGAGAGGAGGAGGTCTGACACGGTGTTGGAGGAGGAGGCGATGTTGCGGCACAGCAAGGCGTCCAAGCTTGTTGCCCGGCCTTGGCAGTCAGCTGACGTGACTTCTTAATCAAAACTACCCCTTTCGGAAGCCTTCGAGCCGAGAGATATTCGTCTACTTAGAACATAACAAGAGACGCGTATAGAAGCCCTGCGTCGTCAAAATATGCAAAAACACTAATGCAACCACGTGCCTTTTCTCCAGGTCTCACGTCTGGCCCTCAGATGAAGCCGCGTAGAGTGCGTTGCCGTAGTATCCACCCTGTGTGTTGACGTCGGCGCCCTTGTCGACTAGCAGCCTTACAATCTGCTCGTGGCCTTTGTATGAAGCCGCCTGGAGTGCGTTGCCGTATTCTCCACCCTGCGCGTGGACGTCGGCGCCTCGATTCAAGTGGCAATTTACCGTGTGTAGTAAGCCCCCAAGCGAGGCGTAATACAACGCCAAGGCTGGCTTCGCTCCATGCCCTTGCGGTCTATCAAGCCATGGTTTATCTGGTTGATAAAGGCTGTAGCAGACCTTATAGGAGCTTTGCCGATAACAGAATAATTGCTCAATGAATTCTAGCACTCTCTGGTCCATATCCTTAGCCCCTGCCGCATTAGTCATCCAGAATCTTGCTGAATAATGCGCGAAGGGAAAGCGCTGCATAATATCCTTTGGTGGGACTTCCTGAGTAAGATGTAGTAGATATGCTAGACAAACTCTTGCAATTGCTGCTCTAGCAGTAGACTCTTGGAAATCCTGCGCGATGTCGCTGTCCAGCCGGTTTGACATCAGATATTCTTTGACCGAGAAATGAGCCAACTGAAGCTCCACTCGATTACCATCTTCACCATTCGAATGCTCTGCAATCGAAACTACAGCCACTAAGCTCGAGCAATAACGCGAAATTACTTGAGGGCTAGGCATCCTATACTTTGGACAAAAGTATGGATCCTCATTCGTGTCTACTGCTATTGCATCAACAGCCTCCACGATCCTTAGTGGCCGCTCTGAGAACGTTATTAGCTGGAGAATGATCGTAGCGCATTGCTTGTGCTCGGGAGGAATGGCGTGTAAGATCCTGCTGTAGGTTTCATCTAACGTCGTTGGAAGGGAAGTAAGCGCACTTTTGAGAGTGCGATAGTCTAAGCAATTTTCTAGGGCATCAATCTGGCATGCAGCCCATCGGAACCTGCTCGACTTTAGTGTGCTATTCGAGAAAATTAAATGGTAACAAGCAGTAGCTCTACTCACATGCCGTTGACCTTCTGCATAAGTGCGGCCTCGATCTCGTCCTGAACTTGTAATTTGCCAGATCAAATAGGGTGTGGAGTATCATGAGAAGTGTAGAAATTATTCCGGTACAAGTACCGTAATTATTAGCTTTCAGGGAAAGACCGTTGTTTCCCAAAGTCGAAGTACCCATGCTTTGTCCCATAATACCGTGCGTCCCGCGACCCCGGGATTCACCTTAACTCCTTCACCTTATTTTTGGGATCCGTGCCACTGCTATCAAGCCAGCAAACCGTAAGCTTCCCCACATCTGTGCCATTTGGTCACGTGGAAGCTCCCAGCTTTGCATATTCGGTAGGAGTTCACCTATCGACAAACCTAAGATCCACTCCAGTCATTATCCGGCTGCGTTTGCGTATCTGGTCGTTACCCCGCACGGTGTGACTCACGAGCCCGCACCAAGGGTAGTGTGGAAGGTGCCGATAGGTGCACATATGGGGACGTCTTGGCAAAGGAGGATGGGGGGTTGACGTAATTGGACTAGGCACATCAGGCAAATGCAGCTTATATAAGAGTGCCTCCCCTCTTTATCCTTCTTACAGCCTACATCAAACAAACAAATACATCAACCAGCACTTTCATACCTTCGGTCATCAGTTTTTATTTACCGTCAACATGCGCACCCTTCGTATGCCGGTCGGATCCTCCGGTCGCCATGTCTGCGGTTGCTACATCTTCAATGCTGATACTCGCGAACGCACATATCTCCCCCAGGTCAAGCTCGACGCTCATACCACTGTCTTGTCAACCGCTTCGCGCACGGTTGTGAAGCAGACTTTTATTAACACATCAACGACGGAGTCGATTAACGAGATCAGGTGCGCGCTGTTGTACCCCTACGTGTATCTTAAATCTTTCACCACGAGCTGACTGCAGGCCAACAGATATGCCTTCCCGTTGTTCGATGGCGTCGGTGTCGTGGACTTTGTCTGCCAGATCGGGGAGCGCACCATCTACGGCTTGGTCAAAGAGAAGAGAGAAGCTCGCAAGACATATGAAGAGGCAAAAGAGCGTGGCGAGAGTGCGGCACTGCTTGAGGAACTTCCTGAAGCCGCGGACGTCTTCACGACAACTCTTAGCAACATCGCGCCGGGTTCGTCCGTCGACGTCACGATCACCTATGTGCAGGAGCTGAAGCATGACGCCGAAGTCGATGGCATCCGGCTCACAATTCCTACGTCAATCTCACCCCGCTACGGATCATATCCGGGCCATCTTCAGGACTCGTTCGCGGTCGACAACTCAAAAGGAATTTCACTCACCATCGACGTACGCATGGCTGATGGTATCCCAATCAAGAAAGTCATCTCGCCGTCACATCCCATCGAGGTATCGCTTGGTACATTATCCACTAGCACTATTGACGAAGATGTTTCAGTCTCGAAGGCTTCCGCCACACTTGCATTGGGTACCACTGAGCTCGAGAAAGACTTCGTCCTTCAGGTGGTTGCGAAGGATGTTGGCGTGCCTCAGGCGATTTTAGAAACTCACCCAACGCTGCCCAACCAGAGGGCATTGATGACCACTCTGGTACCAAAGTTCAGCCTGAAGTCTCAGAAGCCCGAGATCATTTTCATGGCGGACCGGTCAGGCAGCATGAGTAGCCATATTAGTACTCTCGTCTCGGCACTGAAGGTCTTTCTGAAGTCCATCCCAGTCAGCTGCCTGTTCAACATATGCTCCTTCGGAACTAATTACAGCTTCCTCTGGCCGAAGAGCCAGGTGTATGGTCAAGACACGCTTAGTGAGGCCATCAAGTAAGCAGAAATGGTTTCTCGCCAGCGCTTATACTGATATGCGTGCAGATATGTCGAGAAGTTTGGAGCCGACTTGGGTGGAACAGAGACCTTGAAAGCTGTCAAGGCTTGTTGCATGGCTCGCTACAAGACAATTCCAACTGAGCTCATGCTGCTCACCGATGGGGACATATGGTCCCAGCAAGAGATGTTTGACTACATCTCCGAAGAGACCAAGAGTGGCGATGTGCGTGTGTTTCCTATCGGGATTGGTGGCAGTGTCTCTAGTGCTCTGATTGAGGGCGTAGCACGGGCCGGTCGAGGATTCGCCCAGATGGTTACCAATAACGAGAAGCTTGACAGCAAAGTTGTTCGCATGGTACGTACTACCTGCTGATGGAGTGTAAATGACCTTTGCTGGTTTGCTTACGTATGAATCTTATAGCTCAAGGGTGCTCTCACACCCCACATCAAGGACTACCGCCTCGAGATCAAGTATGATGATGACAGTGTCGAACGGGTTGTGGACACCCTTTTTGTGCGTCTCAGCATCAACGATAATATGGAGAATGGGGTGAAGAAAGCTGAACAAGCTGACAAAGAGCCCATCTCACTCTACGATCCCAACTCTAAAGACGAGCACCCTAAGGCGGACGAGCCCAAGGACATCTTCGCTGGCTTGCCAAAGCTCAATCATCCGAAGCTCTTGCAGACTCCTTATGAGATACCTCCGCTCTTCCCCTTCAATCGGACTTGCGTATACCTTCTCATGGCCCCTGATGCATCCCATCTCAAGCCGAAGACCGTTGTGTTGAGGGGTACTTTACCACAAGGCCCTCTGGAGCTTGAAATTCCTGTAAAGGTACGCGAGGAGACAGACACGATGATCCATCAACTTGCAGCGCGCAAGGCGACGAAAGAGCTCGAGGAGGGCCGCGGCTGGTTGAACGAAGCCACTGTGGACGATGTTGGTACTTTGGCGAAGACCAAATACCCGGCACAGGTTACCCTACTGCAGAGAAGGGAAGCAGTTCGCCTAGGCGTTGGGTTTCAAGTTGGCGGCAAGTACTGTTCATTCATTGCCGTCGAAGCCAACGAGGCCGAGATCGCCGAGAAGCGTAAGAGAACGGTCAATGCCACGATTGCTCGACACAACGGAGATTTGGATGAGGAGTGGGATGTGCTCGAGGATGAGGAAGGTCTATGGGAAATGTCTCCAGGTACGTACGTACATCCCTTCATCCAATCAGGCACAGCACTAATGACAGGGCACGTCAGGAAAGCTTGCAGTATTTAAGCGCAAGTCGGTCAAAGCTCTTTCGCTTGCCCCAGCTCCTGCGACCCAATTGTGGTCGTCCACTTCTCAAGGTTCGACCTCCAAATTTCTCAGATTAACTTCTTCACGGCTGTCGCAATTGCTCTCGCTTGCTGTAAGAGAGTCGAAATCATGCTAACGTGTCGCTTCAACCAATAGGTAAACAGTCCCTGTCTATGCCTGGGCAAAACAGAGCAAAAAGAACCGCTCGTCAGTCCACGGGAGGCAAGGCACCTCGGAAGCAGCTTGCTAGCAATGCGGCGCGCAAGTCTGCACCGTCAACTGGCGGTATCATGGACCCCGTGCACAAGAGGAAGAGAGCGGATTTAGAGACTCCCAAGAGATTGAAGAGGAAAAATTCTGACATTGATACAGACGTATCGAGGGCTTGTAACGTTAGGTCTACTGGAAGAGGCATAAATGCGTCAGGTGGAGGGAGATTCCGGCACCGTAAAGTCCAAGTAGACGTCGAGGATGATGTTGCGACACAAGAGGACGAGTCCGACGAAGATATGGGATTCGGCTTGTTTGACAGTGGCCCAGCTGGTGAGAGGAACAACATACACTAGTCGAGTTCAGACACTAAAGAGAAAGCAGTACCGGCTTCCCCACCATCGACCACACCAGCAACACTTGTCAAGCACATTTCTTCTTCCGGGAAGCCGACCGTCACCCCTAAAGAGTCCGGTACCCTCCTCCAGCGCCTCATCTCACGCCAATCCTTCGAGGGATCTTGGACAGCCATCACCAATCTGCTGTGTAATGAGATGAGCATCAGTCGCGATGCCGCTCGCAGCGCAGTAGACACATTGATCGACGTATCGAAACAGGCCCTTGATAGGACGAAGGCTGAGCAGTTGTTGAGTACGGCGATTGTTGTAGTCTATCTCGAGACGAAGATGGAGGACGAGGAGGATACGTGGGAGTTGGTCGTTGAGAAGGCGCGCACTTGGCTCGAGGACACTGTTGATGAGAATGTTCTTGGTGAGACGTGGAAGCTGGCGCAGAGCACTGTTGGGGTATAAGCGCTGCTATTAGGGTATAGTCTGTCGTTTTGGGTTATGCAGCTCTAAGTCTCTCGCCGATTCTAGTCTATTCACTTCCGCTCTTTACTCTTCGCTCTTCGCTCTTCAACTACCTTTGGTAGATTTCTACAACACTGAATAGTGATCCACATGACCAATTCTATAATATGCCCTCATGAAAGTATCAACCTGCACGTCTGCGAGTACGAGCGTGTCCTGGTCTTTCCTGCGGTGGTGAGATAATTCGTCATTGCTAGCGATAGTCTACGTCGAGATGGATCTATATTTCTTTGACTGTTTGGGCCTTTCCTGTTTCTTCGCGAACATCTCTAAACGACTAAGGAGTGTCAATGTCTTGTCGCAAAGCTTGGCTAGCCAAAACTGATGACAGTAGACCTTGCCACCGCATGTGCCGTCCTGTCATGAGGATGCGACCGGGTTGGAACTCGAAGCGCGTCCGTGTTCGCAGTGGCCAGCTGGAGATTAGAAAGCGAATTTGCAATTGCATATGAGTTACTCTGTTCTTCAGCTACCGCGCAAGGAAATTCCGGTTAGATGCACATGCTCGGGTGCCGTCCAACGGAGGTTACTCCGCTGCCCGCTATGATCCGTTCATTTTGTCAGAAAGGGTCCACTTCCCCGCCGGGAACAACCCCACCCTTCCCTTCCTCCCTTTCCACTTTCTTGATGACGTCCTGTCCTGCACCCTGACTGCCCTTCTTGTGTACCCTCATCACTCTCGTACTATTTCCGTTAGCACAAAAAATGCGTCTACTATGCCACCAATCACTCTACATTTCCTCCAAGCATCCCGCAGCATCCGCATCGCATGGCTCCTCTCCGAACTCAATCTGGATTATGCGGTCAACTTCGCAAACCGCAAGGCGAACATGAAGGCACCTGAAGAGTTCAAAATATCCACAGGAAATCCGCTCGGAAAGGCGCCCTCATTGAAGGATGGCGATATCACGATCTGCGAGAGTGGAGCGATTACTGAGTACGACTTGGCCACCTGGATTGATTCGAAGAGATTCTTGAACGCGAAAAAAGGATTGACGTGAACATAGGTATCTATGCGAATACTACGACAAACCGCTTAATTCCCAAAGACGTCAAACAACGCGTGAAAGTTCTCCAATGGATCCATGCCGCAGAAGGAACTTTCATGCTGCATGCCATCGCCATCACCTACGCACGGTGGAACATTCCCGAAGACTCTCCCGATATCCTGGCGCAAGCCGAGGAAGGCTTCTCCGTTAACGTACAAAATGATCTGGACTGGCTCGAGACGGAGCTTTCGCTCAGCTCCGGTCCGTTCCTGTGCGGCGACAAGGTGACTGCTGCGGATATGATGATGCAGTTTAGTATTGACCTCATCTTGGTGACGAAGCTGGGGACGCAGGGGAGGGCTTGGCCGGGGATTTAGAAGTGGTTGAAAGCTTGTAAGGAGAATGAGAGTTATAGGAGGGCGGTGGAGAAGACGGGTTATGACCAAATTTTGAAGGTGCCGGAGTAGGGGACCGAGTATATTTTGAAGAGATGGGCCTATTCATTGGGGCATTGGATGTCGTTGGGTTGAGGATCTAAGACTAAATGGGTTATGAGGAAAGATGGAGGTGATTAGTGCGCTTGTCCTGAGCTGGGTCACGAATTGTATTGCGTATGCGAGATGAAGGGTATTGAGATCCCTCTGAACCATTTTATTGAGCTCCATTCTGACCTCATATGTCCATCTATAGTTTAGGGCTCAATTTGTTCCATCTGCGCAAATTCCACCTCGATCTCAAGTGGTCTGCGCGACGGTATCACGTCATGGATGATCCACCTTACGATTGAGTGATGTGCACCGTCTTCGTAATACCCCCTCTAACGGGATTTGGCTCGGTGATGGACTTCTTCTCTGAATCCTTCTCGTGCTCCCAATTCCTCAAGCCGGCGGTGCTTCCAGATGGACTCATATCGCGGCTGCTGGCATGATGAATCTGAGTGTGTACCGGTTCATGCGTTTTGAGAGGGATGTCGTTGTTGTCACCCTGGCTGGCATTGCGGAGGTATCCAGATCGTGAAGGATACGTTCCATTCCAGATCTTAGATCGCTTCGGGTTTGAGCTACCGTTCGTCGAGGTATCACGGAAGACCTTTCGGAGCAGAGGCCTCAAAGTGGCGACCGCGGATGTAGCCAATCCAATGCCGGTCTCGCATGTCGACCAAATAGCGACGTCGATCGTCGAGTAGAGGAAGTCGCCCGCGTCGTTGAGGCCATGAATGAAGGGGAGACGAATGATTGTGGCAGTGGAACCACTATTGTAGGTTTAGAATACGGACAAAAGCTAGGGGCGTGAAGCGACTTACATGGCACAGAATGCAAGAATAATACCCACAGTAGTCTTCTTCCGTTGGCTCATTTGCAGGCCACGAACGATGAAGATTGGAACAATACTGAATGTCCAATCGGTGACGCAGCTCAACGCCGAGTAGCCGTAGAACGAGTTGACGACAATGTTTGAAGCGATGCATTTTCCCTCGCCACCCCTGAACTGTTCCCAAAAGAACGAAACGGGCCAGCATTGGAAAGTGAAAAGAAAGAAGAAGAACAAGCTGTATAGTTCGATGGAAATAAGGGAGATCCAGAGGATGATGCGGTGGGTGCGTTCGACGGCGATTCTGAGCAAGAAGATGCCGATGCTTGCTTTGAGAACAAAGTTTGTGAACACATAAGTCGGCTCGCAGGCCCACCACCACTAGACGCAAAATATTAGCTCAAAGTACCTTCTCACAGACGTAATTGTACACACCTTCATGCCATTGGGGTATTGGTCGTCAGGAATAAGGAATCTTCTTCTTCCAGTTCCATTTTGAATACCCAGCAGAGCTAGTACACAGAAGACGATGAAAGAGACCTATCGCGAAATATGAGTACGTTTCGGGAGATATTGGGGCGTTGGGAATTTGAGCATACAAGGGTGAGGACACACAAGTAATCATCGGCGGCGAAGTTCTTGACAATGACTATCTTGCAGTAACAGCGAAGCAGCACCAAAAGTGTGCATATGGCGAGGAAAAAACCCAGCACGCCGGTAAACTCTTGTGACCGATCATCTCGTGCCATGATTGCCGCAGGGGGTGATAAAAATATTCCGATGCACTGGCATCAAGCTCCGGCACTGCCATGAAGGCAGGAACACAGATATACCCATTCCTGCGCATGCCTATAGGGGCAAACCGCTTCCATGCGAGGTAACGGAGGCATTGCGGAGCGGAAGAATTTTAATCGTCTGTGCCCTGGTCCTGGTGGGGTCTCCCAAGGGCAAATCCCAGCGACTTGAAAAGGACGCGAGTCACCCGAGATGCCAAGGCCGCCGTGAAGGGCCGACTCGACAATGGATTGTACATACAATAGGACGTTCAAGCTGTTCGTTTGATCTGTAGCGCAGTCTTACCGATACAATGTGGAACCTTATTACCCTTCCATACGCTGTCTGTTCTTTGTTTGTTCTACGGGCGGTTTGACACTTTTTGATTTTTGTGCAAGAAGGTCCGCACGAGATACAATAATTAGGTAGTGTTCATCATCCATACTGAAACATCACCAAGCACCCTGATCCTGGTATTCCGCTCTCAAGCCCTAATCCTATTTCTACTCATACTCCGACTCGCGGGGCTTCGGTATGGATGATTGACACGGCGTATGGATGTGTGACCTTGGCCCTTGATTCGGATCTGTCCATGTTGTCCCTACAAACTAACTTTCCTCACACATTAGGCGTGACGCACTATATTTGGATCTGTCACCATGTCCCACTTTGAACAGTAAGGTTTTCTTGATAGGTTAGATGCCGCGTGGGCGCTAGCCAGGAAGGACAGCGACCCGCGCGCTACTCGTAGGTACCGCCCCACCAGCCAAGGCTACGCCTTACTGCTTCGTATGGGGACTCGGATCTGGGCGATCATGATCTCCGCGCCTCCAATGGGGGCGGATGATTTTTCGGTTCCCCGATGATACATAGCGTCGCTATGCCCTGCCACTGTGGTGCATGATCAACGTCAATCTGACTCGAGGTCATGTAACCGACTACGTGTCGGCCTTAGATATTACTCTATAGAGTGGAACCCATATCATGTCTTGTCCAGAAACTGCTTCTCGGCTGTTCATCTTCATCGCCGCCTCTGCGCATCCCGTTACAGCGTCGTCACCTCCAAACAGATCTTAACGATATCATCAGAAAACCCTAACATAGGAACGTGATCCCCTTCCTCAAGCACGACCTTCCTCAACACTTTTGCCGTTTTTTTCGCCTTCTCGAAAAGCTAGTCAACAGTCAGCGCAAGAATTCTACCCCAAGAACCACACACACCTCGTTTTGCGACTCAGGCTTATAAGCTAAGTCTTTCCCGCTAATCACAGCGGTGCACGGCACCTCCTCATACGCCGCGAAAGTCAACGGCTCGAGCAGCGGTCTGAGACTTTGTGCTCCCATCATGCCGGCATACTCCTTTCCTTCTGCTTCCGCTAGCGACCCGAAAAGGAGGGGGTAGCCCAGATGTGCGGGTACAGGGTCCAACCACGGATCTGAATCGTCCTTCGGGATAGGCGCCTCATCGCCAACGAGATCTTTCATTGATTGGCCCTTTTGCCCAAGCGGCGAGTTGATGGTTATGATGTGCTTTAGTTGACCCCCTTTGGAACCTTCAGTCTGGACAAGACCTTTGCAGACTTCAAGAGTCACGAATCCGCCGTAAGAATTGCCCACAATGACGAGATCATGACCGGCGCCGAGGAGGTCGGTGGCCTCGGAGCGCACGTGCGCTGCGACGTCTTGTAGGCTGGGGGCTTTGTCCTTTCGGCCCATGGATAGGAGATCCATGTAGACTGCTTTGTAGCCTTGGGCTTGGATCTTCTCGGCGACTTTGTGGTAGTAGTAGCCTGGGCACCAGGCGCCAGGGACAAAGAGAAATGCGGTGTTGGATGCGGACATTATGTATTCTATGGGGATAACGATTTTAGGAATGGAACTATGTATCGTCAATGTGAAGCCATGTTTAACAGCCCAGTCTTCGTTTTATACGATAATTTATGTCGGCTCTCCGGCGCGTCAGCACGCCGCCAAGTCACCTCCGATCCCGATTCCGTCCGGTCAGTATCCTGTCACGTGCCTGTCATTCTCCTGCAGACTGGACGTTTCGCATCCACACGTCTTGTAAGGTTCTTAAGATGTCCTTAAAAAGTGTTCCAAAGATCGGGCACTATTATTGTCCTGGAGCTGGAATACGCGCAAGCCAATGATGAGGCGCAGCGAGATAACGAGATGCCGACAGCCTCAGGCATCTGCCTTGTAAGCAATATTTTCCTCCAGTTGAGGTCTCGGCCGATTCTTTAAATTACGACGAACTACCACAGCTTTACAAGCATGCTGTCGCCATCATATCTGTAAAGGTGGCAATAATATGTAGAAATGCTTGGAGCCCAATTAACCAGTTTTATCTCGAACTAACACTCAAATCTTCGCCGTCTTGTTATCCGCCTCCATACCAAGACCCCAATCCTTCTCCGGCGACGTTTCAACGAAACTGTCCCTCTCCGACCATGCTTCCATCAGCTTTTGTAGCATTGGCCTTCCTTCCCGCCAATTCACATTCAGATAAGGCATGTAGTCCGTTGCCGCCGTCGCAATCACGACCGCAACTTCGTCCGCTGTGGCTGTTACACCGGGACGCGGGAGGTTCAAAAAGCCCTCTTTCGCTGCCGTTTCAAATCGATCCAAGCCTCGCCTCATCTTGACTTTCTGGCCCTCAACCCATTCAGGGAACTGGATTCCTTTCGGCTCGCGTATTTTCACTTCGTAGACGATGGATAGGATTGCGTCCATGATGCCGTCGGCGCAGGCATGCAAGGTCCTCAACTGCCAGTATTGCCTGTCTTTCTTTGTGTTGACTCCTGTAAGGGCGGATAGGTAATCACATATGGTTCGCGAGTCGAAAATACCGTCAGGGATCTCGTCGGTGACTAAGCACGGGATCTTCCCCATGGGATTGTACGCTGCGACGTTCTCATTGTCGACACTCCATCCTGGGAAAGGAATCGGACACACGCGGACCTTTTCTAGGGTTATTTGTGAGGCGAGACCGAGTTCGTGGGCGAGCATGTAGACTTTGCGGGTGTATGGCGAAAACGGGTTGTACATGAGGCGCATGTTGAGGGCTTTGGCGAGAGGCGATTTGGCTTGCAGAGCTGAGCTGGATGGATGTGATGGGGAGTTGAGCTTGTTAATGCGGAAATTCCAGCGGGGAAAATGAAGATGCAGGCCTTTGGCGTTACGGATGACAACGTCAGTGAGGCTAAGGCCCACGATAGCACCGCGATCTTTGTGAGAGGATCCGTAGTCGGACGCGAAAACTCGGACTTCGTCTTCAGGCTCAAGCCTAAGTGGATCGTCTTGAATAAATTTCGTAGGCTGATGTTTCGATGTAGCGCGCAACACCCTCTCCCTCATCGCATCACCATCAAGTATTCTCGGCTTCAGTGCTCGTACTTGCTTCTTTCTTACCTCGTCCATGAACCTCCGAACGTATGACAGTGCTCTCGGGAACCTGTTGTCGTTCACAAATTCTTTTGGTAACGAGCCTTTCATGGAAGGATCCTCGAGCATCCACGCAAAAGCCAGAACAGCATCGATATCCGCAAGCGTGATGCCGTCAGTCCCAAGCACCCATGTTCTACCATCAGCGAGAAACGTCGTTTCCAACAAGTCAAGCGCCTGTCGCAAATGCTGCATGCCGTCCGGTCGATTCGCCTCCATTCGCTCGGCCGTCATCCGCCTCCCCATCAACTTCTCTCTGTCGTCCAGAAATCCCTTGTTCTGTAACGCGCCATTGGATGTCCAGTACGGCATCATCTTGGTAGCATTCAGGAAGACGCTGCCATCCGTCCAGCTTTGCAATAGCTTGCGGGTGCCCATGTCGGCTGGCGTAGGAGGGGCTAATTCACTGTCTGGGTAGAGCGATTCTAACGTGGTGATGATGAGGCGCGAGTCGCAATACACATCTCTTCCTATCGCCATGACGGGGATGCGGCGATAGTTCACGTCGATTGAGGCTAGGTCCTCACGCGGCGGATACGCGGGTTGAATCTGTGATGGTAAATAACGTGCTCAGCTGAAGCATCCGTGTGAACGACTCACGCATTCATCATATGGAATGCCTCGCAGCCAAAGGTACCACAAGACTTTGTGCGAGTACACTGAGCCAGGGTAGTGGAACAAGATGGGCCTATCCGTTGGCAGCATTGTTGATCGTTTGCAACGAATGGATCTTTTTGAGAAAATCAGGGAGCTTTGCTTTCTCAAGCTTGTGTTCTGAGACGCATGATATTTGCAGATTAATGATGCTTTATTGGTGAAACGCAATCTGAACGCGAGTCGGATACCATGACGTCGATCAAATCGGCTACTAGCATCGTTCGGCGCCGACCCCGCATTTCGATCTCCTGCCGGCGAAGACAGATGTGCTTCGTACTCTGGTTAGTACAACGCATCTTCGCCGCATCATGAGCAAGGCTCGAACTTCGCATTCATGGAATCACGAGTCCCATGCAAGCGATGCGCCCTACGAGACAAACCAAAACCAGCCGCAAATCCCTCACCGATTGCAGCTCCACCACCAGTGGTCCAAATCGCTCGGCGAGTTCAACAATCGAAAGCGCATGATTAGCACTACAATCTTGCAGCCTCCATTGACGTGCTAAGGTTGATTATAGGGCAATGTAGCGGGCGCGAAAGGTGGGTGCTAAGTAAGCAGTATGGACAAACCCCCGGCAACATTTCGCAGACTCACGGGTCTTCTAACATTACCTACGTGACATTCACAACGACTTCTTTTTTCCGACGCAAGCAACCAAAACGCCCCTTATGAGCGACCCCTCAACGCCCATGAATTGCGACTGCATTCCATTTCATCCAGAAGTTGACAACCTACCAAAGCGGATTGTTCTTCGGTTCAATGTCGAATATGAGCTTGAGAAAGTAGCTATCATTGAACGGTTCTTCGCTGCGTTCGGCCCTGAACCTGTTGAAGACTACTACTCCCATTTAATGGCCACCAACAATTCCTCCAAGATGCATATCGTCCTGGACCTTCGCTGCAAAACGAACCCAGTTATCCACGTGGATGCGATAGCATACAAAGTTTACAAGGTCAAAAGGAAAGGCGAATTGTATATTGTCCCGCTCGTTGGTGTACCGGAACTCAGTACGCATTAGTCACTTCGAAAATTTCGATAGCATGGCGTCCGCAGTTGCTCGCTCGCGTTGTGACAGGCTTCGTTGGGGCACTGACCGAGCTTGTCCTGAGGAATTCGACGGCGATCGTCCTGCGCAAGTAGGGCATTCTTCGTCGAGTTTGGTAACTTGAGCATCGAGGGATAGTGGCAAGTCTCTTAGCAGTCCGCTTGGAGGTCTACAGAGTTGTCGATCCAGACGAGCTCATACTACTTTACATCGGAGAGAAGCACTCTTCATGTTATGCGGAGGGTGTGGGCGCGACAAGCACGATATGTTTTAGCCTGCAAAGAGCACATTTAGGAATGTAAAAATGTAGGTATTTAGAACGTCATGGCAAGGTAACGTGCATTTGTTGGAGAAGATGAAAGATTTACCTTTCAGGTTGCCGTGCACCCGGCTCGGCTGGCTTTGAGAGGACAGCCCGACGCACGGACCGCCTTTCAATTTACAATCTGCCGGATCAATCATGGAAACCGATGTCACCTGCGATGCATGTTTAGGCGCCAACCAGCATGTCCCCATATACCCGGCGAGCTTTCGTTGGCGTCTTCTTTCTCACTCTTCTGGCTTTCTTCTACCATGCGCGAAACAGAATATCCCCGTCGCCGGGACTCCCGCAGCTGTTGGACGGCGACAGCTACGCCACCCCCATAACAGGCCAAGGACGCCCGCCTTTCTATCCCGGAATCGCGAAGCCAGCAGGTTCAAAGTACTCCCGCGTTTTAGTTGTACCGAAGACGAAAGATGAAGACGTCGGGTGGATTCACGAAGAGCTGCCGGAATTGCCCACGGCGATTTACGAGGTCGATAATCCACGCTCGATGCTGAAGGTGCCGAAAAATAAGGGTCACGAGGCCATGGTATATCTCACGTACATCATAGACCACTATGATGGCAACCTTCCGGACACTATTATATTTGCCCATGCACACAAAGCAGCGTGGCACAACAACTTCATACTGGATCTCGATACATCGAAAACCATCAAGCTGCTTCGCGATGACCGCGTGGCTCGGCAAGGATACATGAATCTACGCTGTCACCTTGACCCGGGGTGTCCGGACTGGATTCATCTGGACAGAGCTGAAGTGGATTTCGATATGAAGATCAAGCCGGAAGAGAAGGCCTTCAGCTCCGAATTGTTCACGGAACTGTTCCCCGGGCATCGACCACCACCCGTGCTTTCTCAACCCTGCTGCGCGCAATTCGCTGTGAGCAGCGCGCGTGTGAGAGATAATCCGAAAGCATTGTACGAGCACCTCCGGAAATGGTTGCTGGAAACTTCCCTAGAAGACACCGACTCGGGCCGCATCTTTGAGTACACCTGGCAGTACCTCTTTACACGCAATGCTGAGTTCTGTCCATCAACGAACGCGTGCTACTGCGATGGATACGGGGTGTGCTTTGGTGGCGCGGCGAAGCTAGACGAGTTCCTCAAGACACTGAAGGAAAGGGAAGCTGCTGATGACGAGTTGGGATCGGCGGAGAGGGAGGGGAAAGGGGAAGAGGTGGTGCAGGAAATCCGTGCGAGAAAAGATACGCTAAATAACGAGTTGCAGTCGCTGAAGGATGCAGCTTTCAAGAGGGGAGAGGAGGAGAAGAACAGGGCGATTGAACGGGAGCGACTGCCCAAACATCCATATATATGAATCGAGATAGAGGCGCGGGGTTTTGCTAGGGGCGTACTGTCTGCAATCTCCGCATGTACACAATAGTAGGGCATGGCGTTCATCGTGGGGTGGCATTTACTTGCATTGGAGCTATACTATATCGATCTTTGGGGCGTTTACATAGAATAGTAAGAATACTACTCCGTTCCCACTGTCACTTTGTAGCTTCTGAAGAACTCTCGAACGCCGCGTTGCGTCGAGATAACGCACGGGCCTCTTCTTCTGGTCCTGATGTTGTTCGGCTGATGCAGCAACCTCACACCTCGGCCCCACCCGCAGTGTTTCCTCCACGCAGTTCTACATCGCGGAGTCATGCCACTCATCTCGACGCCTTTCGTCCCTCCGCCCTTTTCTTATGAGATTGGGCGGCAGTGCAGTCTTCCTCTACGTAAGCAGGATGCCCGGACCCTTCATTTGGACCACCAGCTCAGCTAGTGCCTGATGGCTAGAGTTCAAATGCTCCAATGCCCCCCTCCAGGTTACGTTGACGCGGAGAAGTCAAGCTTCGCTGCTCTTCAGTACTACCATGGCGAACAATCCGCTCTCTCGGGCGGCTGTAGGTCGCAAAAAAGGGCTAGATGCTGCCCAGCAAGCTCAGACTCGAGCTTTGTCTCTCTCAGCTACCACACCTCCTGCATCGAGCACCAGCAGCACCACCCACACCCGTACGCGATCGCCGTCGCAACCCCAACAGTCCCGAGTAGCGTTCATCTCTGGTCACATCGACATCGCGCCCCAGCAGTTCAAGATCCACTACGCGCCCGCGCTTGACGCCGCCATCCATCGTGGGGATGCATTCGTCCTGTCGACCGCCAGAGGCGCTGATACGCTTGCGCTGGACTATCTTCGCACCCACAACGTCGACCCCTCTCGAGTCACAATCTACACGCACGCCCCGCGGCCCAATCGCAAGGCCAATGCTATTCGAGTCCGGGTCGACACGATGCAGCTAAGGCCGGTGGTTGAGGAGCGCTACCGGAAGGAGGGTTACAACATAAAGGTCATCCAAGGCTACCACAACGAACGGGATGCTGCCTGTACTGGTGCCAGCGACTACGATATCTTGTGGGTGAGAGGTGAGACGGAGACTGCTGCCCTATATGGCAGCAAGTATAGACCCGGACGAATCAGCGGCACTCAGAAGAACAGGGACCGCAGACTGCTCAAGGGCAAGCGAATAGGCGTTCCGGGAAGCTCGCGGGCTCGTGAAATCTGAAGGATCTCGACTACCGTGTTTCTACCTGGCTCTGCTTCGGGCGTACCTGATCAGCACAGATCATATACCGGGAACCACTGCACCCGCGACGATCACGATGCAGGGCCTACGGCACAAGAAGGAGGCCTCTTCCGGGTCCAGACGCTTCCCGTCTCTCCCACGAGGCCTATAGCCGTTTGTGGGCTAGCATGGCTGTAGTCGCAAATCATGCACACCCTCCTCGCATGCTTCATGCCCTCCACTCAAGTCGCGGCAAGTGGATTCTACTGCAGCTTTATGCCCGAGTCGCGCGGCACATTCTTCGTACGTTTAGCAAATTACTCCGACTTTGTCCAATCAAAACTTCTTCCTATGTCCTTCCCCATTAGTCAAGTTGCTCCTTCCGCTTGTGGCCAAACCTGGCTAGCCTCAACGTACACACATCTTGAGCTCTTTTCCACATCTCCCTTTTCAAAATTATTTGGCGAGCGTGTGTCACCCGTCCTTTTTCAGTCTTGGAGTTTTTACTCATACGCCGAAGAAGCTCATCTCCTTCTTGTTAAAGATCTCCGGCCTTGTCCGATCAGCCGGCCGCGTAGCCTGACAACTTCACATGTATCCAAGACAGTGGTCATGTGCTTCCTCCACAATCCGATCCGCGATAAGGCGGGGCTCGGTATGCCTCTTGCAGCTCTCCACAGGTCTCACCTTCAGGCCTCTGCCGACAGCTACAGCACGCGCCGTAATATAAAGACCCCGGTTTAGGTGGTATCACAAGCTCTACAGCATCTGTAACGTGGCTTCGTGCATTCCCGCGTTTTCTCCGTTACATCCATCGTCTTGTCACCCGCGGCTTGGCTGCGCTAGGATTTCGTGTGACTATCACCACGCTGGCGGTCTCCTCTCTACACGCAGACTTCACAAGCACGATGCAAAGTACTACCTGTCAACACAACCCAACGTCCAATAGGCTTCGAGACGCCTGGATTATACAGATGGCCAAGCCCAAAGGCTAAGTACACTCCAGTATGGGTACATCGCGAGACCATGTCTGTCGATCACAGCCATTCCTCCCTGCGCTAGACGACAAGGTCTCGTTCGGCCCTCTGACCTTATCGGAGGGGCCATTATGACATTCCTCGGACGAACGCAACTGGATTCGACTCTGAAAGTGCCTTGTGCGGCAACCACCACCGCAAGGCCGGCCGCCTGGGTTCAAGTCAAGCTTGTTCGCCATTCAGTAAATGTATAGGTATTGCCTCTAAGAGTGCGCGAGTAGAGCTAACTTTGGACGCGAATGGGCGAGTGTCGTCCCTATCTCTTTACTGTATCCTCTATACTCTCGTCCTCTTCACTGGCTCGCTACACGGTCCGTCGATTTAACCGCGCCATTCCAGATCGATCCTTTCACCCACGCCTCGGCTATCACTCTACTTGCGGACGACGACCCATGTTCTTCAGGCAGATCATGTTCACGCCGTAACGGCCACACGACGTTTCCTCAAGCCCAACGACGATCTTCCACACGCGTCGCGCAGCTTATCAAGACCCTGGCTTCGAGTCGCGCGGGAATCATCACGATGCACGAGTGTAGTATCGGCTTGCAGTGTGCTCCATCTCTAGCTTCTGTCATTGGTGGGGTTCGGCTTTTACAACTGAGCGTGATGGAGAGGGATGCCCTTCATCTAGAACAGAGCTTGAGACGGCCGGGTCATTTACACGCTCCCTGCTAGGTCAAGGCTTGTAATCGGACTTTACAAATGCCATGGCGGGACACGTACTACCCTTGAGGCGCCACATCTACTACCGGAAGACCACGCCTTTCTCCTTACATCTGCTGCTTCCTTCGCGGGTACCATTTCTTCTCGAGTGGTTGCATCTTCTGGACCTGTTGCATCTGCAGTCTGCACCTTTCATCCTTCACACAAGCCAGCAGGCATCGTATCCCCTCTTGTGCAGTAGCGTTCAGGTAGCATCGTCACGCTTTCACTTTTCGGATCTGTCTTCAGCCTGCATATAAAGAGGTCCACGAACACCGCCATCTGACTCTCTAAGCTGAACACCGAAACCTCCCCACTACGCTACTACCCACTCCTGCACTACAATATGAAGCTCTCCACGGTTGCCTCTCTACTCCCATTATCAGGACTGACCCATGCGGCGGTCATACCCCGTCAACTCAACGTGACCGATGCTGTCGAGGTCGCTGCTACCGGATACAGGAATGTGGCATACTTTGTGAACTGGGTGAGCCCCTGATACTGCCGCCGGAAGTCATTCACATGAGCTAACCCAACTGCAGGCTATCTATGGTCGAGCTTTCAATCCCCAGGATCTACCAGCGCAGGAGCTGACTCACGTGCTCTACGCCTTTGCCAATGTTCGGCCAGAAACAGGCGAAGTCTACCTTTCCGACACCTGGGCCGATACCGACAAGCACTACGCCACCGACTCGTGGAATGATGTCGGCAACAATGTCTATGGTTGTGCCAAGCAGCTTTTCCTCCTAAAGAAGAAAAACCGCAAGCTGAAGGTGTTGCTCAGTATTGGCGGCTGGACTTACTCAGCCAACTTCGCCCAGCCTATGAGTACGGCAGCAGGACGGGCGAAGTTCGCGAGCAGTTCTATTGAGATCCTGAAGAACCTCGGCTTTGATGGTCTGGATATCGATTGGGAGTACCCGGCTGATGCGACTCAAGCCGATAACATGGTTTCGCTTCTCGCTGAAGTCCGAAGCCAACTCAATGCTTACTCTGCTACTTACGCCAATGGACAACACCTCCTCTTGACTGTTGCTTCACCGGCTGGTACGTACTTCGATTCTAAAACTCAGTCTAAACGTCGCTTACCTGATGCAGGCCCAACCCACTACCAAAAGCTCAAGCTCGCCGCCATGGACAGGTACCTCGACTTCTGGAATCTTATGTAAGCCATACCTCCCATGCTCATTATTGATTAGTACTAACACACGTGCAGGGCTTACGATTACGCCGGCTCCTGGGACGCCAACGCTGGTCACCAAGCCAACTTCGATCCCTCCTCCAGCGACCCCGTCAGCACTCCCTTCAGCACCCGACAAGCCATCAACTACTACACTGCCAACGGTGTCGCCGCCTCCAAGATCGTCCTCGGAATGCCGCTGTACGGACGCTCTTTCGCCAGCACCGCTGGTCCTGGTAAGCCCTACTCTGGCGTCGGCTCAGGTACCTGGGAAGCGGGTGTGTACGACTACAAGGCGCTTCCCCAGAGCGGTGCACAGGTCTTCACCGACAACGCGATTACGGCAAGCTGGAGCTATGATGCTGGGTCTAAATTCATGGTGTCTTATGATACACCGGCGATCATTGCGAAGAAGACATCGTTGATTAAGAGTTTGGGGCTTGGTGGGGGCATGTGGTGGGAGAGTAGTGGGGATAAGGATGGGGCTGATAGTTTGATTACTACGGTAAGTTCGCCATCTTTGCTCCATGAGCTGTCGGCTAATGTGGGAATAGTACGTCAATAACGTTGGTGGTGTGGGTGCGCTTGACCAATCGGCCAATGTCCTCACCTTCCCGGTCTCGAAGTACGACAACATGAAGAGCGGGTTTCCGAACAACTGAACAACCGCTCAGTCGTCAATTTGTTTGGCACGGAGGGGTTTGGCATGGCTGTGCTGCTACCTTCTGTTCATTCTATTCGCGAAACGGGTTTCGCATGAGTTATCCTCTTCTCTCTGCTTGTTTTCTGCATCCTTCATTCGTTGTTACTATCTTATTACCATCGTTTATTTCACTTCATGTCAATACTTTACCGAAAGCTTTTTTTACACGAGCACCCGGTCGTTGCTCAGTATGCAGCTCACGCTCTCGGATGATGAGTGCATCCACGCTTGGAACGTTCGCTTCTTGTATCTACGTTCGCTTCGCTTCGCTTTTCAATTCTCATTCACTTTGTTCTTCCGCGTAGGGGAAGGGTCGATCATGATAGACGGGTAGATGACTTTCTGGAATACATTCGCTATATTACCGTTTCCACGATAACACAACTTTACAAATCTTTAAAATCTGTACAGTGTGTTACATGTGTGGTGGGTGAGGCGTGCTCTTCTCTACGGATTTCTGGATGTCGGATTGAGATAAAATTTGGTGGGTGGATGTTATTGCGATATCTAGCGAGAAAGGATGACTTTCATTGCTATCTTCGTTGTGGGTGAGGGGTTTGATGATGGGCCAATAAGGAACTATAGTCCGGCCAAGGCCTTGCTAAGTAGAAAACCATGGTGGTCATAAGTTTTCTGTCTTGCTCTTCCTGGAAAGATTTCTTTCTCTACGGGAAAAACACTAAATTGAACGCGCGAAATTTGGGCAATGCTTTCAAATCTCGCGCACATCGTCTGGCGTTGATCTGCCACTTTCTTAGTACGATCGTTGGTGTTGCCGTTTCCCTAGGGCATGAAATAGCAAGTAGCACGGAAGTGTTGGGCCCAAATTTCACTGCAATCTTTAGTACGGAAGAGCAGTCATGCCAAGCCCACTGACCGGTGAATGCCATCCTTGACAACTGCAGGAACCAATATTTCTTAAGATGTGGGGTATAAGTCAGCACACTCTACCTTTAGAGCCCTCTTCTAGTTCTCTGTTTGAACCCCCGGGATCTCGATTCCTAGCCCTTGCTCCGCACCCAATTCCCTAAACGCCCTCCAACGCACCAGCCCGCATTCGTCCCAAAACTACGCACTCCTCTTTCCATACGGCGTGTGACGTGATGTATCCGATGGCGGTAACTAAACGCGGCTGCGTCAGCTTCCCAACGTCGCTAGCGACGGTAGCGGCTGGCGCCGAGGGCAGGAAGGCGCGATTGAGGTTCACCTCTGGTACGGATTCTAGTATCTGTTCCCCGCCATCCGCCGCACCCGTGAAGAGCAGATCGGCGTGAAGCAGACCAATAGCGACCCTCTCGCCCGTGGTTGCATCCCGCGCTGCCATGACCACCTCAGTAGTTGGGCAACATTACTACTAATGAATATAGCGACGTCGAATTCCTTCTCCAGACTGCTGACTGCTTCACTGTAGGCTGCGCTCCAAAGATCCGCAGAAGCAGTGCCACCGCCGATACCCGTCACCATGAACTAATTCTCCAGTGGAAGTCCGTCCGATATCTACCGTACGGAGAATGTTCTAAGCTAGTTGAGGCTCATGAGGTCCGTCTGTTGCAGTGGCAGTCAACCTCCCAGATACCTTGCTTGTTTGGTTGGACGGCTGCGAGCCCGCACTGCACTTTTGATCAGCAAGTTGTACCGCACGAGACGTGAAACTAAGTCATACTCAACATTTCGGTGCGCCGGTATTCTTGACGTGATTGAACATTTGTGTTGTCGGAATGATGCTGAAAATTTGTCGGAATTGATCCAGCCGCACAGATAGCCCCCGGCGGAACCTGCTATTTGGCTCCGGTGAAGAAGGTGCCATAGCAACAGCTGACCTCAAGATGCGTGAAAAAGCTGGGTCTTTAGCGGAACGGGCCGTAGTTGGGCGACAGTAGACCCATTGGTAGCTTATACCAAGCCACAGAATTCGGCGGTACGAAGCGAAGCTTACCCCGCTTTGCTTAACGAGTGGCGGCTGCCAGCCGAGAGCGATCACCGGCTGGTCCGATTTGCACTACTGCCACCTTTGTCCTCTCATTATATCTGACGATCCCCGCATCTCCAATGTATTCTTTCTGAACATCGCCAAATACGCCTCACAGCGTATGTACCACACAACATCAATACGCTGGACCTGTCAAAAACTACGAAGCATATCGTTATGACTTCTAGAGCAAGCAAATCATCATCCTCAACGCCTTCCAAGTCACCAAGTCCAGGGACAGCCAGCTTCCTCGAACTGCCTCGGGAGATTCGCGACAGCATCTACACCAGAGTCCTCATTGCACCGCATCCACTTTATCTTTCCCAGGATCCAGGGTCGGGAGTCGAGACATTTGCGCCCGAAAGACGTACCCGTTGGGTCGCGTTACTATACACCAACCGACAAATCCACCACGAAGCTAGCGAGACGCTCTACAGAGTGAACAAGTTCCATCTCGTGGATATCACCAAGGAACAAACTAGCTTGTTGCAATCATTCATCCGCTGCATTGGTCCTAGGAATGCAGCTTCACTGTCCTACATATGCATCAATTTCCCAGCTACCGAGAGTGTAGACGGCCAACCGGGGAAAGTCAAGATCAGGGACGATAGCTTGCAAATTTTACAGCTTCTCCGAGACACATGCACGAGGCTTTTGACGCTAGCAATGATTGTGCACAGCAAAAATCGCGGAGTCTTCAATGAGACAGATGACATCATCCAAGAGACACTGCTTTTGGTCAACGCACAGTTTGTAGCGATTCCTTTATTGAAAAATATCGTCGTTCGAATCGCGGTCCATGATGGAGTTCCGACGACCCCAGCGAAGAATGCTATGGAAAGGCTTGGATGGGTGGTCTCGTCTGACAATGGGATGCGGCGCTAGTACGGATGATCGGATTGGTTTGGTTCTGAGGATGTTGGTCGGTCCGCAGTTGGAGCAGTGAAGTCAGCTGTGTAAAAAGGCGTGTAGACGACACGATTAGACTGGACTCTCAGTCTCTCTTGCCAGCCTAGAGAATTCGTGCAAGTACCGAGGTATTGACCATCCTCTTTGGTCAACATTCATGATTCATGATCGCGGGCTTCGATTGCTGCATATTGAGATATGTGGACGGCGGGCAAGACCAGGCAGCCAAGTCTTACTATCGGACTCTCTACCAATATTCAATGTAGAAGACTATTCATTACTCAACTTGCGTTCATGTTAAGACCATCGGAGCTCATGAAAGACCTTGACACCTCAGGATTATCATGGACCTGACGTTTCTGAGTAGAGGGGAACAAGCTGACAACATGTTCGATTTCACTACAGTCTTTAGCACGGAAGAGCAATATCACTCGGCCTAGATCAACCGTGAGGTCATTCTCGAAGTAAATGGTGATCTCGATCTCAGTGTGATGCACCGCAATCTCTACCCCGCAAAACGTGTTGAATCAAGAGTTCGAGAAAGGAAGCAAAGAGATTTTACGCGAGCAGATTACTGTTCTCGTAAAAGTGAAGCGGGCAACATGCTTGTGAAGCTAACACGTAAGCGGGCTCTCTCGCAAACGAAATCTCAGGTGGTATAACGAGGCAAGATGGCACTGCAATCTTTAGCACGGAAGAGCAGTTGTGCTAAGCCTGCTAACCGAACTTGCCGTCCTCTACCGCGTCGAAATTGCACTGCAATCTCTAGCACGAAAGAGCAGTTGTGCCAATCAGATACTTGCACTGCAATCTCTAGCACGGAAGAGCACTTGTGCCAAGCACAATAACTGGGCACCCTGGACATCTGCGCGGGCACCCTGGACACGGGGGGGGAAGCGGATACTTGCACTGCAATCTCTAGCATGGGAGAGCAGTTGTGCCAAGCCCACTGACCGGTGAATGCCATCTTTAACAAATAAGGATTGTACCACCGAGGTGTTACCAAGGCGTTTGGGGGACTTGCACTGCAATCTCTAGCACGGAAGAGCAGTTATGCCAAGCCCACTGACCGGTGCATGCCCCAACGCACCAGCCCGCATTCGTCCCAAAACTACGAACTCCTCTTCCCATACGGCTCGAACGGGAAGATCACCGCAATCATAGCCATAACAACGTACAACGCCGCACAGATGTAAATCGGTACCGAAGTTGAAGTCTGTTCACATGTTAGCCAAATCTGCACGACCACAGGTCATACTTTACACTCTCCCCACGAAAGCGCGAGGAAGGAAAAACGAGACGTGACAGAGTACGGAACGGAAGACTCACCCCAGCATACGTCGCAATGACCGCACTCATAATGCCCATCACGCGATTCCCCGCAACCGCCATCCCATTGCCCGTCCCGCGATGCGCACTCGGCAGCACCTCAGGCGTATACGCGTACAACGTGCCGTAGTAGATGTTGAGGCAGAAGTTGACGACGCACGTAAAGGCCACATTCTGCGTCTCGGTGCGGACCTGCGAAACACCCGTCAGCTCGATCCATTCCCTCTCTCCTGAAACCACCAAGTGACAAGAGACCTGGAGAAACTCACCTGCGTGTAAGCAAAAAAGAAAACACACGTCACCAAAGCCCCGATAATCATCGTCCCCTTCCTCCCCAGCCTAGTCTGACACATCCACCCGGCCAGCACCGGGCCCCAGATGCCCGAGAAATTCACAAGCGTGTAGTTCCTCCAAGTCACGTACGCGCTCGTCTGGCCAAACTCGGCGCCCCGACTCTTCAGATACTGCGGCAGAAATACATTATACAGCGGATACGCAAGGCCAATGAGGACCCAACTAAGCCAGATCAAACTGGTCGAGTACCCGATTTTCCTTGTCGAAAACAAGCCCTTCAGATGCATGCCGACCTCGCCGAAACTCCACTTCGAGCGGCCCGCGCGATGGTCCGTGATGGTTCCGCAGGCGGCGAGTTTCTCGACGGTGAGGGAGCAGGGTCGATTGTACTTTTGGGCAATGGACTGCAGGACGGCGACGCATTCGGCGTCTTTGCCCTCGCCGACGAGGAACTTGGGCGTCTCTTGCAGGCGGATGACGGTTATGCGCAGGATGCTCATGACGAGGACGAGCGCGCCCGACGCGAACCACACGTAGCGCCAGCCCATGTTGTTGGCGCGCGTGCAGGGCGGCGCCGTGGGGTCCACGGCTGGGTCGATGCAGGAGAATCTGGGGATGAAGGCCCAGGCGAAGAAGCCGGCGATGAGCTGGCCGATACCTGTTTCCCGCCCATTAGCATGCCATATGTGTAAAGAGGAAATTCCTTCCTCTCCCGAAATTGAAGATACTCACCCCACCAAGCCGCCATAAGCGTCAACATCCACTGCCGCCCACTAGGCAGAAACTCCAAAAAGACAGCCGTATCCAGGACCAAATTCCCACCCCCACCAAACGCACTCAGCGCGACAAACAGTCCCAAGACCTCCCAGTTCGGCGCGCCCCCGGCCACGATAGCAAAAACACTGCACACGAGCAAGCTGAAATTGAACGCAAACTTGCGCCCTACGATGTCCGCCGTGAGGCCCCAGAACAGCGCGCCCGTGAGCATACCAACGTACGCGGCGATGGTGAGTCCATTTGCGAAACCGGGGGAGAATTCGAGGGCGGCTTGCCCTGCGATGATGGACTGGATGAGGAGGATGAGCGAGTCTACTGCGTAGCCGAAGCCGTTGAGGACGAAGAGTTTCCACTGGTAGATGGAGAAGCCGATTTCGTCGATGGCGTTGTTGACGAGGTGCATTTTGGCGTTGAGCACGGGGTCGGTTGATTCGAGTTGGAGGATGTCGCCCTTGCCCAGCGAGATGTCGTCTGCGGGCGCTGTGCCATCGAGGTCTCGGTCGCTCTTTGCGTCTGCCTTCTTGTCGTAGTCGACAGGCGGCCCTGTTGTAGCCATGTTTTTCTCCGTGTTGCGAAATCCTTACAGTCGATTCCCCTTCCCAACAGTTAAATCGCAAAGCGAAGGAAGTTAGCAAGCAGTCGATACAACTTGCTTCACTGGCAATGCAACACGATCTCTCCAAAGTACGTTTGGAGACCCCAGCTAGTAGTTGACGATGAAAAGATCCCCGCCCAGAAACCCGGGCGCACACCCCAAGATAAAGAAACCCCAAAACCCAAAAACAATCCTCCAGGCCCCAACTTCGCAAAATCTTGGATGATCTGTCGTGCGCCCAGCAATGCACGCATCAACCGCCCCACGTGGGCGACTCCCGATTGGCTAGCTCGCGCGCACCCATGGAACACGATCTTTAGGTGAGGGGAACGGCGGCCTCGACAACCACGCCGGCCGTGCCCCGATATCCATCTCCCCCACCAAATGCAGTCAAGCGCCTTAAACTGGCTCGTGGCAGCGAATAACAGTATTTCGCACCGTCAGCAACAGCAGCGGACCCAGCCTAGGGAAAATGCACCTTTTCACCTGCCGAAAGGGAACGTTGGTTCCCCTCGGCGCAAAAGCGGCCAACCATGGGAGGGCTTGGCGGCAGGATCTGGCGTGTGATGGGACGAGCGAAGTGCAGCAGAGGATACCAGATGGGAAGTCTTACACACGCTAACTTGAAGCAGGCGGCATTGGCGTATTGTGAACATGAGCACGCTGGTAGACATGCGATGTCGAGCAGCAAGGTGGGCTGGATCGCGTCCCTCCATCATCATTACAGGCGATTGTAACACTCGATGGAGCTGATAAAACTGTACTGTATTCAGACACACCTAGCTTGACCCATAGAGAAGCAAAGATAGCGAACACCAGATCGTAACGCCATCCCTCATAAGCCGGGCTAAATATACACGTATCTTCAGAAGAGAATTGCCCTAATATCACAAACGCCGTACCGAGGTCAATGCGGGTATTGCACAACTCCATGAAGCCATGAAGCCGCGGTGAAAGAAAATCAAAGAAGGCGACGCCGTTCGGATACCCAACAACCACTTACTGCCGGAGTTTTTATGGCGCTGGCGTCTACGACGTAGGACTGTTCTCCCTCGTGCTCATAATCGCACTGTCGTTCGGCTCCACCGATCCCACTGTAACGGGCGTTGGCGCAATCCTTCTCTTTTTCGTCTCTCGGCCCTCTTCCACCTCAAGCACCGCTTTCAGGTCGCGTTTCCTTGTGGCAGGACCCTCTTCCCGTTCCGACTCACTCCCTCTTCGCAAGCCACCTGGTATGCCAGGTACACCACTTACAGAGCTGCTAGCGCTGTGCGTGCCTTGTCCATGAGCAGGTGTGAGCGGTGGTGTCCACATTGGTACTTGACCGACTGGTCCTGAATTGGCCGCCCCTAAACTGGGGAGCGAGCCCATGCTGGGGGTCGGCGCATTGAAGACGGTTGAATCGTTGGCTGTGGGAGCGAACGAGGATGCCGTGGCAATACTTGATACCGAGTTACTCCTCGTAGGGCTACCTGGCCTTGCGGGTATGAACGAGCTGGGTGAAGCTGGAAAGCCAGCTGGGGGTTGCTTGATTGGTGCAGTTGCAGTCATGGAAGCCGACATGCTTGACGTCGTTGGCGTCGGGGTCGGTGTAGAGTGATTTGATGATTGCGATGCAGCTGTGTTGATAGAGGGCGTGGGTTGGTGCCGTGGTTGGCTGGCGGTCGCAAGAGGGCCAGTATACTTCTCGCCCAGCTCACCTGAGCTAAAGGTTAAGGAGGAGCAGAACCCATCCGAGGAGCTCATCAATAAGGTTGAACCGTCGTTTGACCTGGGCATGTTAGTCTGATTTGGGGAAACAGGGATGTTCTTGGCTTACCATGTGAGATCGGTAAAGGTAGCAAAGTGCAAGTTGCTCACAATGCACAACGGCTTCTGCTGCTGCGTATCGTAAATGTGCACGGCGTCGGATGTGGCCACGGCATACACCATTCGATAGGGCAGACTAAACGCCGAGATGGGGCCTGGCGGTGGGTTGCCTAAGGTTGCAGGCTCGGACTCTACTGGCTTCGGTGATGCAGATGTCAGACTGGGCGAAGGCGAGGGCGCGCTAGTCAGTGGCGGTGGTTCCATGGACGCATGCGATGTGGGTGCTTTTGATGGCAGGGCAGGTTCTGGCAGTGCGAGGATCTCATCATCTGTGGACGAGGTGTCGATGGTGATTTGTTGAGTAGGAGGAATCGACTGGCGTAGAGTGTAGTAGAGGGGCGAGCACCGAACTGCGACAGAGGGCTTCTTGTGGCCTGGAAGATAGGCGACCGGGGGTTTGTTCAGGCCAGCTCGTGTGTAGATATATACGGTATTGGTGATGTCCTCGGTTGGCTTGACTGCTTCGCTGATGGAAGGGTGCAGGGTCTTGTACTGTCCAGCAGGGGTGAATAGTAGACTTCCGTCTGGTGCGAACGAGAGACGCCTGAAAAAGGACGTCAACGTTTCGTTAGCATAGATCGGGGCATTTCTGACACCAAGCCCTGCGACGGTTCCAATGCTGCCAATGCTGGGAGAATTTGGCATAACAGCTGGTAGCGGCATCGACGGCGCGGGCGACGCTGATCGACGCATGGACGGTGACGAGCCAAACGATGATCGGCGGCTGTGGGATGTCGGCGGTGGGTTCATCGGAAGAGCCAGCGATTGGGGAGTACCAGGTGCAGAAGGCACCGGGGATGCAGCCGCGAAACCCGTATCGTGTGCTACAAAGGATGACCGACCACCAAAATCGGGTGGTGCGGGGCTGTTGGAGGATACTCTCCGGGCGGGCAGATCCATCTTGGTGACTTTGCTGTGTTGAGCCAGGGAGAAGTGCCCGTCTTTCGTCTTGAGAGTGTAAATGTGCACAGAGCGGTCCGACGACTGCGTAGCCACATACTCGTTGAGCGGGTCCCATGCCACGCCCTGCACGTAGTGGTTGTGTTCGGCAATCTGCCTGACGCATGTACCTGGTATTTCTTAGAAGGCTGTTGGGATGTTGCATTGGGCAGCTGTACCTGTCTGAGCGTTGTAGATGCGCGCAATGTTGTCCATACTTCCCGTGATGAAGAAGACGCCGTCGGGGGACCAGGCGAGATCATATATCTCGGACCCCATGGATCGGCACATGTGCTTGACCCGCCATGCCTCCTTGTCCTCGGGGCCTTCCTCGAGATTGTTGTTGTGCGTTTGGTTCTCTGCGGGTACCCAAAGGAGAATGTTGCCGTCGTCGCCAGCGGAGGCCAGAACCTCGCCTGAGGCTGTTAGTTGCGGAACAAAGCTGACGTGTAGCTCAACATACCTCGTGGACACCACCGCACCACGTTCACGGCTTGTGTGTGCTTGACCAGAGTCGAGAGATAGCTGACCTTGCGCTCTTCGCCGTTGGCCTCGACCTTCCAAATCTGCGGCTGTCAGCATGGGCCGTCACCCCGCCAGCAGCTCAATAACTTACTCTGACATTGTTGTCGCCTCCCGCTGTCGCCAATCGCCCCTTGCCGTGGGGCTCAAAGTGCACCGAGTAGATGGGGGCATTCTCATTGTGCCAGGACACCAGCAGCGGAGCAGCCTTCATCGTGGGCAACGCAGCGGCTCACCAGCCTCGCTAGCGTTCGTGCGATGGAAGAGGAGCTCAGGAGAGCCGGCTGGGAGCTCAGGCGGCCGGAGGGGAAGCCCGTCCTCTGCTTGGAAATGCTCTGGCGCTGAGCGGTGCGGTGCGTAAAGCTGAAAAGCTGAGGTGCGGAGGTGCTGTGCGGAGAGCGCGGAAGCGGGTAATCAGAGAAACAGCAGGTGTGCAGGTGTGCAGGTGTGCAAGTGCAAGTCACGATCTCAATACACGCTGCAGTCGTCTCGGTCGAAGGGCAGTAGTGGAAACAGGCGTGTGCTGAGGGATGTCTTTGTGGGACAATTGGGCGGGAGTTTGGGTTTGAGGGTGGTTGGCTGGTTCCCTAGGCGGCCCGCACACGAACCCGTCGCGTCGAGCGAGTCTAACCAGACCGGGGGTTAATTGAAGTTTCACCGCGACCAGTTGCTCACCGTCATCCGCGCCGTCACATCCTCGTGCAAAGATTCCCCTTTCCGTTACTTCGCCGCCGTGTGCATCGATTGGGGTAATTTCTGGTCGTCCGGCAACGCAGGGCAAGACAAGGCAGGTCTGTTCAACCCGCGTTTTGCCCTCTCCATGCCCTGCAGTGAAGCCAATCGCGAGAGCGAGCTACCGCGTCCCCCCCAGCATCAATCACGCATTCAAAAAAGGGCGAGTGCGCCAGCTGCAGGAGATCGCCCATGTCGCCTTCATTCGTTGGATGCGGATAGCGCAATGCATTGTCTGCGCAGGCCAGAGGCACGCGATCGCGATGTGCCGCAGCCACGCATGGCAAGGACTGATTTCCGCGCGGGACGCCTGCGCGGGCCAATACGAGCGAGAGATGCTATAGACACGCTGCCCAGCGTTGCGTCCATCATACATCAGCACTCTGGTGGCCCCGGCCGCTGGTGCTCGGTGGAGGCTGAGGGGGTCGACGTGGGACGCAACCAGGCAAGCAGACAATGCAGCTCAATGAAACCCAGGCAAGCGTGCAACCATACCGGTAGCGACAATGCGTGGCTGATCGTTGCGACCATGACTTGACCCGAGTCTGTCTCGGCCATCAATCGGCAAACGTCCAGATGCAGTTCTTCACTCGAGAAATCCGTCTGGTTTCGGAGGTCTTCTGCGTAGCTTGAAACGCGCCCGAGAAGTGTCCTGCAGCCCGAGAAGGCGTAGAAAAGCAGTATATAGCTACTTCGTCTCACCTAAACCGCCATGCTGGCTGGAACCCAATGACGCTTCTTTCCGCGCGCCCGCAGCTGCCGTCAGCACGCCCCGTCTTCCTCTCGCGCTCATATAGGAATATAGATAGAGTCGCCCAAATACCTTATTGACCAGACGGCGCGAACGCTGGGCCATGCCCTCCTTTTGCCGCCGGTCCACAAGCCGCTCGAAACATCGACCCATCAGCAGCCCCACCAGCCTCACTTGATCCCCACAGCCTCCAAAAACTCCTGTTTCTGCTTTGCACCATTGCTCCCCGCCTCGACCGCTTTGACGACTTCCGCCATTGTCTCGGCCTCCTTGATGCCCGATCCGTGCCCAAATTCCCACAGCTCGTCGCCCTCGTAGCGCACCTGGAAGGCCTGCCAGTTCTCCGCTTTGAGTGTATTCACGTGGTCTGTAACTGCAGGCGCGGGGCCGGAGAAGAGCATGATGCCTGGGTAGCCTGGCTTGGTGAGGCCGGAAATAGAAGCGGGCGAGAGCGCGAGCTTGCGTTTGGAGAGGGCGAGGAGGTGGTGCAGCCAGATGATGACTGTCTTGCTAGCTTCGGGTGTCGATGTAGATGCTGGTAATGTACTGCCTGTGCCTGTGTGTGAATCGCGCATGCGGTCAGTCTCTTCTACGACGCGCTGGAAGCACGCGATGACAGCGTCCAACGCCTCTTCGCCGTCCGCCAGCCCAGCATTTCGAACTGCGGCTATTGTTCGATCCCTCAGGTCGTTCTTGGCTGCGTCGCGTGCTGCGACAACCTCTGGTAGTCCGGCCTCCGGATATCGCTCAGGCAGGCGAAGGTGCAACAGCGCCGCCTGCTCAGTAAATTTCAGGTCGCGACTTTTGGAACTGTAATCGATCTGGTCAGGGTACATGGCCTGAAGCAGCTCCAATTCGAGAGCGAAACGAGATTCATCTGGCTGAGACATCGCGCTGAGTTGAGATGAGGAGATGATACACGTCGCCGGCGATGGTGGGGTTGGTGTTGACGGTGGCGAGCGCAGGTCGGCCCGCTCTTTCCCCGTCACCTCGTCCAATATACGATCCCCTTGCACCGACACATGATTTAGCACGGGCAGCCATGGTCGACAGATCGCCTTGCAGTCGTCTCCGTTTGCTGCAAAGATATGTCATGTCGAGTCGACACAGCCTTCGTGGATGGGGAGCAAAAAGGGAGCTGTATTGTGGAGTGTGATAGCTCAGCCCCGTCCCACGGCTCTCTGAGTGTCATGTAGGAGGCAAGTGAACAACACCGCCATTCGTAAAGATGCAGACCATCCATCTCAAAGCCCCTCATCAAGTACTCTCGTACCATGGACTCTATCCCTGTTCCTGCTCTTAGTCGCATACTCGGAGAGACAACGGCAGCCTCTTCCAATTCCACTGCCATATTTCACCTAGGTAGACTTGAAGCTGCCTGAACTTCGTGTATATTTTTGGTGCCAGATATTAGTGTCAATGCTCTGCTATTTAGCTTGTGCAGCCTTCCTTTTATTCAGGTTCGCGCATCACGAGCAACAGTGTATCAAATGCATGGATACGGTGGTCTAGCTCTATGATTGGTTGGTGTATTGCTAAGTCAGCTCGATGGCCTCACCGCTTCTGAGCACCGCCATCTCGGCACCCCCAACATGAAAGCAGCATGCCTCCCAGCCAGGTTATCTTCGAAAATCTGGCTGCCTCCACCCACAGCATGGATGTGATTAGTGAGGATGGGCGCACTGCTATTGTTTATCGCTTAGAGAAAGGGTTCGTTGCCAAAATGCCGCGGGATATGCAAGAGGGACTTCCAGGACGCGAAGAGTTTGCTGCTGAGACCGACCATGCTTTTAGCGTGGAGGTGAGGCTCTTTGAGAGGATGGGATACCATCCTAGGATCATTCCGTTTGTTTTCACTTCCACATCAACCACGCACGTCTCACTCTACTCCAGGTATCATGGGCGCTTCACGATGGACAACATGAGAGAGGGTTTGTTGCTCGGCGAAGCGAATTGCGGAGACCTCCAATCGTACATCGAAAAACACAACTCTAAAATCAACATCGCTCTGCGTAAGCAGTGGAGTTTGCAAGTCGCTCAAGCTATTGCATATGTCCACGAGAAAGGCATAATCCATTCAAATTTATCCACCACAAACGTGCTTGTCCATCAAGTCGCGCAGACTCCAGATCTATTCCTTGCCGACTTTGGCGGTTCCAGATGCGTTGGACTAGACTTGGACGGCGGCCTCCTCCCTGATGATCCCTTTAGCGATCCATGCTTAACAGACCATGAATCGCCAAAAGTCGACCTGTTTAGTCTCGGCATTGTTATTTACGTTATTATGACTGGCTGTTACCCTTTTCACAGTGGTCCAGCGCCACAGAACGAGGAGAGATTTGCGTATGGCGATCGTGTGCGCGCGTTGTTCGAACAAGGGCAGTTTCCAAACCTAGCAGATGTGCCACTCGGAAACATCATTGCAGGGTGTTGTTGCGAGCGTCGCTTCGAGACTGGGCAGGAGGTCGTTAGGGCTCTTGAGGCAGAACCGTAGCTCTCATAGGCAAATCTGTTACGGAGAAGCCTGACAGTAACACAAAGAAAATCTATTGTACATGACGTCGTCCTGAGTCGTGGTTCGAATCGAGGAACGGAGCATGCATAAGTAAACAGCGACAGTCGTGGGTTGTGTGAGTTGCCAGAGGTCAAAGGAAAGTGATGTCCGCACTTTTGCTTGCCAGCGCGTCAATGTGTCAGATGGGGCCGCTGGCTAGCCGCCAGGACTCGGCTCGTAGTATAAGGTACATCTCGATTGGGCTTTCGGTTGCGGATCTACAAATGACTTTGGCGTTCGTTTGCATCACGAGCGACCGTGCATCACAGGCCTAAATAGGTGCGTGTCAACAAGAATACAAAGTACTCATTGTTTCATCGTCCACTGCAACCAATGCCAAGAAGCGTCTTAGAAAGGCCATGCCACGCTGTAAAGTAACGAAGTGACTAGGAAAATGGAGGAGGGCTGATAACAACCAATAATTCATGATTCGTGAGAGGTAGAAACAGATTCCCCTTTTCATACATTGGATTGAAGACTTGACAAAGGAAGACGACCTTCCTACGCGATAGGACTGTCCACCAAAATTTCTATGGATTCTTGCAAGTAGGCAGGCCGCACTTTCCTAGCTTCCTGGTAGACCCCAGCCATTTGGTTGAAGTCTTATGACCGTTCTTTCCCGGGTCATCACATCCCTTTCTGTTCATCTCTTTGTCCACTTTATCGCCACAGCCACCATAGATCGTTGAAGACATTGTAATCTCGCACATATCAACAGTTCTGTTAGATACAGTCATGTACCAAAGGCGCTGCACTTACCCGCAGATATTCGATATTGTGTTGGCGTTCTAGTAGGGACGTTCCGGAATGGAGTTGTCAATAACTGAGGTGCGAATTATATATGCGTTCTCCACTGCTCCCAGGACTGCGGCATTGTTTGGACGGCCCACCGCCGGAGGGGAGGGGGGATAGCCAAGCTTGTCATACTGAGTGAGTCATTGCAGACCATGGGTTTGTGAAGCCAATCATCAACTCATGGTTCGATGCTATACGTCAATAACTTTTTAAGTGCATCAAGAATCCCTACAGGACCCGACCGTCGCAGTCACAAGACTATGCTGGTTCCAGGCATATGCTAATATAGATCAGGAGATTACAGTAGAAACGGTCAGCGCTTCCAAGGTTCAACAAGCTGAAGAGATGGATGATAGGGAATAAGTTCAGGATAGGCTAATTCACTCGCACAGCTCACTAGCGGCGTACATGTCCCAAGGGCTGGGCGGCTAGCCGGCCGCCGGATCTAACAAATTAACGCGCTGCCAAGGGAAAATGCAGACATCATGTCCCCACTTTCCTAGGCAGCACTCACGCATGCGGTGTTGCTCGTTTGAAACACCGAATCAGGATGACCTTTCATACGATGGAGGCTTTTGAGATTATGCAATGCACCGTAAGCGCTGCTCCGAGAGTGCAGTGTAGTGCGACCTAGGACAGTTCAATTACCATCTCAACACAAAGCGGTTCAATGTAGATTATCCTGCGGTGCATAGTCAACAGAAGACAACTTTCGTTCGCGTCTGCCGAACAGCGGCCTAATCGAGAGGTGCTGACGCGGTCTGTCAGTGGCGCAAGTAGAGCAAGGTTCTGGTTTGTCGATTTGATGCCAATCCGCGCTTACCTACTCTACCCAGCTGCAGATCATAGTATCTCCTCCACACACTTTCGTTCCCTCTTAAGGTCAATTTAAACTGCCATCCTTATCCGGTCTTCTAACCTCGAACGTGTCTTTCTCCCCAACCACAAACCGCGCCACATTACGACTAATCACCGGTGTCAGCCCAAGCTTCTTCTCTTTCAACAACCCGTCAGCGCTGCCCTGCTTCTGAACAGGCTGTCGATATGTTTACTGAAGGTGATGGCGTGTGTGTGCTTGAGAACGAGGTGATCGTGAATGGGTCTTGCTTGGATAGATCGAGTACTGGCGAGGATGTGGTTATCGAGGCTGAAATTGTCGGTGCTGCTGATGCTGGCACTGCTTTTGCTGGCTGGGGGTTCATAGCGAAGTATATGGTACAAAATCGTTCTCGAGGTCGTTAGTCGAACTACTCTTTCCTGAGGCCTGGAAACACTTCTTTTGAGTGGAGATTTGAGAAAGGTCTTTTGGTGGATATTTTACAAGGCTCTTTTTGTTGGGTATTTATCAAAGGTCTTTTGGTCGACCGCCATTGACCTCATTCGTGTGCTAAGCCATGTCAACGTCTAGAACGTTATTATTCGCTTCTAATTTACTCACAAGACTTACGGACGGACAAGTGCCCAAACCTCAACTATCTAGCTCAAAGCCCTCCGTCTCAAAGCTCTATTAGCCTTGAGCAGGTGGAACACTCCCACTGTGGGCATGTGCCCTATCTCAGGCTATGGATCGATGGATGCGGTAGGATGAGTGCTACACGAGTGTTACAGCAGGGTAGAGACTTACTCAGCCAGGAAATCGTTGCGTCGATCACATAGAAGCTATTGGACTATCTCATGCAAGAACGTGCACGCGACATTCTCAGAGATACAGACCGTATGATGACAGTCCGCTCCTTCGATGGTTCTTCAGCAATATATGTGGAGTACCTAAATAAATCACGTTGCAAATCATTTTGTTGGGGCGGACGGCTGGAGCAGACGATTGCGCCTACTATGAGGGAGCAGAAGAGTAAAGACACTGGTCAGACAATCGAGTGCATTGATGTACATAGATCTTTGACCCTGCGTAGTTCCACCGCAATCTTAGGAACCGTATTCACGGGAACTCAGGTAGAGTTTCCCCTTTGCATTCAGGACAGTTCTCATCTGGTTCATCTTCCTGCGCTACATGCACTTCTTCTAAGTTGGTCGGCGGGTAAAGTTGACCCCTCAGAATTGCCACAGTACACCTTGCAAAATGTTTCACCCTCGTTCTTTCGTCGCCTTGACTCTCGTGCCATTCGGTACATCAAAACACGTTGGTAGCCCAGGCGGATAGCGGACGCAGGAGTTGCTTCTTGTCAGCAGTGTCGCGCTGTTCGGGTGCGAGAAGAGCGTTTCATTGGCCCACGCTTGGTCGTGGAGAACGAGCTTGGGGACGTGGATGCAGACGGCTTCTAGCTTCTACAAACGGATGCATTGATGTAGGTCAGAAGCTCCAGGCCGCGTTGAAGGTCGTGTGAGAGAAGGGCAGGCGCAATGGTGCAGTTGTACCGTATAGCAGTATGACGTTTCCTCTATAACGCTCAACGGTTGCCGTCCACTATGGTCTCGCTTTGTTCAGCTGTCGGATCAACGTTGCGTCGCTTCCGAGTCTGCGCCTGCTTCGAAGGCTTGTTGGAACGTTTGGCGGGGAGTATGTGGACTGTACCTGAGCTATCAGATTCCTCCAAGCCGTCCGGGTCTTCATCTAAGGATGTCCGAGACTCCTGACTCATAGTGTAAGCCTCTGTCTCTGATACTGTAGTCACAAAGCTCAAAGCTGCATCGCTAATCACTGTTTCAGCTTCCACAGAGTTTGCTCTCTCGTTCGCCTGCATAATTGCCTCGTCCCTCTGTTCTTTGCACCAGTCTCGTCCGTTTCTGTACGCGCGGAGTCCATCTCGACAAGCGGCGGGGTTGCCAGTTAGTCCCCAAGTGTTGAGTTGAGTCATGTGGTACTCTGGACGGCCCCCAGAACTGGGTGGGGGGGCCACGTGAGTGGTGTACATCTTAAGAGTTCCTCCATGGTAGATAGATGTAATGGTATCGGCGTTATTGTCAAAATGTGGTTCCTGTCGTCGGTATGACCGTAAACTGTGCATACCTTTAGCTCCTAATGCACCATCATAACAGGCTTGTCGTCCAGCTACTGCTAACGATCCATCCGGCCCCTTAACCTGTAGGGAAAAATTCGGCAAGATAGGAAGGTCGTCCTGCGTTGAAGGGATAATCTGGCCACTAAGCTCATCGCGGACCTTACGGCTGAGTTGTTTAGGCCGCGCCCCATAGTAGATATCTGGGTTGCCTGCCTTGAGCGTGCCATCCGTTAGGGGGTCGAGATTAGTGAAAGGGATTCCTCCTGAGCGGCATTTTGTATCCCTGATCTTGCCTTCGATAATAGGAATCACTGACTCAGACACCTGTTTCTCTTTCGAGGCGTCTGCATCCGTATGTACGAATTGTTCATAGTCTTCGTCCGGGAACCTAGATGGCGAAAGAGAAGGCCGAGGTAGTGCCAAAATTTGGTGGATGTCCTTCCAATTCTCTGGCTTCGCTGGTACACTACCATCTTCGTGTCTATAAACCTGCGGGTAGATACCGTTGTCGACGAGGTGTTGTTGAAAATCACGGTCATAGACCCCAGTGCTCTTTGTTCTTGTCGTATTCGTAGTGGATCTAGTGCTCGAGGTAGTTGCGGAACCCCGCTGTCGGCTCCGAGCTGACTGCCTAGAGCTCATTGTGTAATCGAAGCGACGTGTAGGTTCGGGATACTAGGAGCGTCAGCTTTAAACACAGCAGTCGTTTTGCGATACATACATGCCTGAGGTCTGACAGATCTGGACCACCGTGTCTAGCGAATACCCCTATGTTCTTCAATATCCCCGGCTTGCAGCGGGATAAATAGTCGGTACAGTGAGCGACTTGACAATTGGTCTGCTCAGCGATGTACTTTCGAGTGACCGGCTGGCGAGCGCGTCGATGCGGCGAACGAGACGAGTTTGCAGCAGCTTGACTGTTTCTTCGGCCTAGTTCTCTCAACGCTCGCTTCGTCAACCAGAGCTTCGATAAATTGTCCCAAAACGCCGGTGGTGGTTGAGATCCACTAGGATGGCTGAGCCTCTGCTTCTTGGAAGAAGGTTGCGACAATCCAGTCTGTTTAGGCCGCTCTGATCGTTGACGTTTGCGCGGGCTTGGGAGTGGCAATTCGAGCATGTGGTGATTATCGGACGTACGGACGTCGAATCCGGCGACAGGGACATGGTAGAAGGCGGGCAGAAAGCGGCGTCTATGTAGTGTGTAGTTGAGAGGTCAAGAGTCGCGTCGATTCGGCTGACACTGAATGGGCCGTGCATCTTGTTCTTGGCGGTAAATGAGTCACCTGGAACCTGCGACGAGAACCAATCGCTAATTACCCCGCGTCTGGCGCTCCGATATTGGCGGCGGTTACTGCTGGCGCAAGTAGACCTACACAGTAGTGCGTTTTAGTCTCGTGTACTGTCGGAGAATGAATACAAATCTCAACGCTAAGCCTATGGACCTAAGGTACTACTAGTACCGACATATATGCATAATGATACGCAGATTGGGGTTGCTCCTTGCAGATTTGCCAGACGACAAAAAGCACGGTAGCAAGTATCAGTCCCACAGAAGGAGATGCGCTAAGATTTTTGGTGCGGTGGTAAATATGCGCACGACCAGGCCCAAAAATGACACATGCACATACGAAGCCGCTGAGCGAAAGGTCCTCCATCCTGTAAACGCAGAAATCAGGGCGTGGGAGCGAACGTGCAGGAAGGCGACCGGTGAAGAAAACAGGAAGGTGGTGAACTGAAGGATGACAGGGCAGACGCCGCAGCCTTGTGAGAAAAGTGCGCATGATATATCGTCGACTCGATTTAGAGTCTCGTTTTTTACTTGATCTGGATAATTTCGATTCGTTGTATCAATAACTGTATAACCAGTCCCACGAAGCATTCCAATCCAACGACCCAGCACAACCTCGATTCCTGCGCCCCAGCCCCATGTTTTTGCCACATCAAGCATTTTCTCTCGATCGAACGACGTGTGTATCCAGTACGTATGGAAGACCACCTATTCTGGCTGTGGGGATATTGTCGAGGAGAAACGTGACTTCGTGGCATGCGACAAGAAAGGGGAATCTGGTCACACTCCTCAAATGAGGACGCAGGGTCGCTCCAACGCCTATGGAGGTAAATGTGGCCAGTCAAACTGTACCAGGCCTTAAGGTTCGTTGCATCACAAGCAGTTATTTGGGTGGTCGTAAGTTAACAGTTTTGAATTGAACTTCTGCCGGTAGTGAACCTGGCGCGGTGTCTTGAGAGGGGACCTTGGTGGATATGCGGACATTCTTTGACCTCAATAAAGAAAATTACCATTGTGATTTATTGTGGCTGATACTTGTATTTGCAAACATGTAGTACTCAGTCGACCTATGGAAGCCGACTGGGCGGCTCGAAAGTTGTACGTCTCTTGCGACTGGGTCCGATAGCTCAAGCGTATGTGCTAACAGGTGTTGTGCTAGCTTCATCAAAATCGACAAGTGATGCCATGGGAGGTGGAACTGATGATATGGTGCAAAAGGTCTATCGCGAATGCATGAGTGTATATGAAATGCCTGCAGTTTTAGTTGGGGTGAGCATAGTTGACGGAAGAACGTTTAAACGTGACCTGAGTATGCAATATGGTTCTACATGAGAATAAAATAGTCTATGGTGCAGTCTGAGTAGCAGTCGGCGCCGTTCGCCAATATGCATACGCTGCTTCTGCTGGAGTTGTAGTGACTGTTGGGGTAGGATCCAGACAACGGCCGAACCAGCCTTGGCTTGTGCAAGTGGTCGTCGTCGCTTCGCTAGTCGTTGTGGAGTCGCTCGTAGTCTTGTCCTTACACCCGAACCAGCCGGGCTATGTGCGTTAGTACACGTAAAGTATATTTGTGGATAAGGGTACTAACCGTCTCACAAGTACTTGTACTCGTAGTAGTTGTTGAAGTGGACGTTGTAGTGGTAGGTGCTGAAGTAGTTGTCTCATCACGACAACCCCACCAACCCGGCGTCTTACAAGTTTCAGTCCGTGTTCGCGTGGTGCTCGTCGCGGTGGTTGTAGTGGTTGGTTTCGTATGCGTCCCGTTTTCAAAATTCCACAAGTAGCAGTCGACGCAGGTGACCTCTTCATCTTCACATAATGCGGCCTCGTCGTACTTCGCGTACACATTGTCAATCGCGTAACGTAATCGGTGGGTTTGCGTGCTCTGTCTCCAGCCCCAATCTTTGACAACATCGTAGACACACCGTTTCCCCGTGTGACAAGTCGTTTCGAATGCGTAGCCTGCTATGGAACAGAAGCTGGAGCCACTATTGCAAGTACCCATGTAGACGGGATCTGCACTATGGCCGAAGTGGAAGCCTCCGGTGTTTCTTCGAAGCGGTGAATCTTGCCCAGTCACCTGAAGACCAAGACGGGCTGCAGCTAATGCTTGAGGGTATGCTTCAAACGTTATCGCCGGTATGCCTTGCCGTAGACCGATGAATGATGCGAGTACTCCGCCTAGGCTGTGCCCCGTAGTGATAATGTTCGCTCTCGGGTAAAGCAAAAGGACTTCGTCGTATAGTTCTAGAGTAGCCTCAAAGTAACGGTTCGGCTTCACTAGCTCTTCTGAGATGCACTCTTGGTCGCATGTATATGTCCCAGTCTGACATTGACACACCTGGCGCCAAAGATACGACCCGCCTTGACCACAGCAACAAGACCCAAATAGGTTGTCATTCTCCTTGTCGTGGGTAGAGGTACCGTTGCCTTCAAACATGGCCACAGTGGTACCTTTGACGGCGAGGATTACGGTCGAATTGCTGGGATCGCTAAACACGTGACCTCGAATCCCGCTGTCCTCCCATCCGAAGGGAATGGAGCTGTTCCAATGTTCGCCAACATCTAGCCATTCAGGGTCATCACGGCCGGGTTTGTAGGCGTCCTCAGACATGTTCGCAAACTGGATTACTGTCTGTTTGTCTGTGACGTCTGGTCCCAAGACATGTTCCGGCATCCATAATGGCGATATGGGCGTTTGGGGACTTTGACGTTGAAGCTGGAACGGCGACTTATCGATGCGAACCGTGGAGGTTTTGATCTGGAAAGGTCCAAGCTGAGCAGCGGCATCTGCTTGGGCGGCGACCCGCTCCGATGTGATGTCTAAGCGTCGCGCTCGCGGGCCTCGCTGTCCAGCACCATGATGGAAGACGTGTCGTAAGCTCAGCCCGTCTGATCCAAGGTGGTTTTGGCTCTTTACACCATCAAGCTGTTGAGACAGAGACGGTGGCGCTTGTTGCCTAGCGCGAAGTACGTCGTAGCCAGTGACAGAGAATAAGGTACCGCCGATGACGAGTATTTGGGCTGTGATAGCGATGAGGAGGAAGCAGTAGTTCAAGGACGTCCAAGGCGCTTGGGTCGGCATGTTACGTTGGCATATCGAGGGAGTGTTGATGGCTGCTGTTGCTGCGCTTCATCGATCCGATGTCAGAGCAACCGTGCACGCGACGTGGCGCATGACCAGGTGGCTCAGCGCTAACGCCAAAGAGCATGTGCGGTCTAATTCTAGAAACACTGATTATGATCTACGTCATCCACCTTATTTCTTAGGTACACTGATAGACCTTTCATTATCATTCTATTTTTTTTTTGAATAATTTCTTAACCATTAATTGTCTTGTTAGAATAAGCGTATAGACAATTCTCTATCGGTAGCATTCAATCAGCTCGAGCAAAGGAGTCAACTGCCTTTGTATGGGGTGATGTAAACCAATTCTACGAACCGCGTTCGTAGAATAACTAACAGGCTTGAATGGTCTGGCAATGTATTCCAAAGGGTACAATCTGTATTGAAGTTTGACTACGAAGAGCCATAAGGGCTCTTTCCAGGAGGTTATACACTTGGAGTGATCAGTGTGATCAGAGTGATCAGTACCGCTGAGCAGAGCTGATCACTGAGCGCTCACCTTGCTCAGTAGCGCCAAGGTCTACTGAGCACTGAGCGCATCACGTGAAGCTCTCCTAACCCGCCATGGTACTTAGGCACTATGCCGCAGACTGGGCCTAAGTGCTGTGTAGATATGAGATCGTAACAACAGCCTTGCTATACTCTAGTTAGTGTCTAGCAGAGGTAGGCGTAACACTATCTCCTCAAACCCTCTACTCCCCCCACCATCCCAATCACTTCATAATCCCAGGCCCTATCTCAAGCGACCGTTCTTTCGTCCTCATTTCAAACACCGCATTCCCCTCACAAACCTCAACCGCGCGTTCCTCCGCTGGCAACTCCACTAACTCTCTCGCATCCGGCGCCTCGTGGCACACCTTTCCCCCCTTCGCCTCCGTACTGTCCAACTCTGGCTTCTGATACGTGGACGGCTCACTCGGCACCACAGCACGCTTCTTCTTAGCTTTTCTCCAACGGAGAAAGAAAATACTTCCAATGACGGACAAGGCTAGTACGAATACGGAAATGCCGACCGTGATTCCGGTTTCGCGTTTGGAGAGGCCGGGGAGGCGATCGGAAGGACTAGTATTCGTGGGTGTGGTTGTGGGTGTGGTTATTGTATTAGGGAAGGATGTCTGCGTGACGGTGTTTTCGCCGTTTGCGCCAGCTTGTTGGAGGAGCGGTATACATGAGGCTACGGGTGGGGGCCTTGGACTGAGGAGTTCGGTTGTGGAGTTCAGAGTGCAGGATGCGTTACCGTGGCGCTGGTAGTATTCGTTTGCGGCCCAGGAGTATTGGATCGTGGTGTTGCAGTAACTAGAAGGGATAGGATCAGCGTGCGTAACTAGAAGAGGGGCCGAGGGGTGCAGAGGCATACCTAAATGCTCCGTATTGTCCTTTTAACGGGTCAGAGACTATTCCGGGACAGTTTGCTGATTCGTTGTTCTCACAGAGTGTTTGGAGTGCGGCATTCAGTTCAAGTGAGTCGAGTTGGTCGACCGTCCCTTTTTTCGCGACGCAGCGCAGGGTGCTGGATACACACTCGCATAGCTCGGAATAAGGGCGAGGTGGCAAAATAGAGCTGACATGAAAAGCTGTTCCTGTTGGGCAGGATGGTAAAGTAGCTGTTGGTGTGTATTTTGCTGCACTGGTGAAGGTCGGTTTCGCGATCGCTAATACCGAGGAAAGCGCAGAGTATCCGGGCATGCGCTGGAGCAACCCTTCTGATGTTGTGTTGAAGATTACAAGGCCTTGAATGCTATCAGTCCAGGCTGAGGAGGAAAGTTCGAGAGAAAGATTGGCTTACTATAAGTGGGCCCGGAATCATATATGCTCTCGAAATATTCGTCGACAACCACGCCACTCAGGGTTGTCGCTATGTTCTCAGAGTATGATTTGGATACATAGTCCCAGTCCCCGGATCCATCTGTCTTGCACCCCGAGTATACGATGAAGACCGGCGCGGTGGTATTCGTGAAGGATTCAGCGGCGTGAACGATGTCTTCTGTTGGAGTACAATTTGCAAGGCGAATGTCTTGGGTCGCCAAACCAAGAAAGTCCGTACGGGGCTCACTGCACATCATCGCATCGAGAGTTCCCCGTTCCGGGGTCGTAGAATTATAGTCCACAGTCCATCCGAAAGGAATGTCCCGATATTTTCTGTCCAGCACATGTTGTCTCACATCGCGGAGATTTCCTTTTATCAAAGGCACGTCCTGGGAAGTCGAAGCATGACCTATCAGAAACCCCAGTGTATTCGGAAACGAAGCTAGTGAGTCTACAATGCCAATCGACTGGTCCAGGGTTCTTTCGGTGTATCCATGCCTCGGTGAGTCGACTGAGAATGCCAATTGCGCAAGCACATATATACCAGCATCTGCAAATAAGTTCATGCAGACGCTGTGGTCGCGACTCGGGTCAAGGTAAGGAACGTGTACTACGTTCATGCCCAAGGCCGAAATATAAGGGATATCTCGCGCACACATGGCGGGCTCGGCGAGCGCATCGATATTCTGCTGGCCGGCACCTTGGGTGTTTGGAAAGTATAATATTCCCCGGATCTGGGATGGTCAGGATTGTCCTTCAAGAAGGTGTGCGTCTGAACTTACAAAGAAGGCAGTTCCATTTGTCTTGTAGAAAAAGTGCGATCCTTTCGTGATGATGGGGTCCACTTCAGCGCTCACCTGTAAGCACAGATAAGGTAGGATCCATGCCCAGAGCGTAGTGGGGGAATCTAGGCGAGTCATGAATGCGCTTGAGAATCATTAGTAGAGATTAGCACGGTAGCAGGCTAAGTGGTGTGGCGATGGCGACAGGCAGTCTGTTGAAGGGGGTGCTTCGCAAGAAGTTGAAGTATTGACGCTAAATAGTAGAAGACTGCCCAGGCGGTGAACTTGTCTTGTCGATGAATACGAACCAATATATGCGTCCGGAGCAGGGACCAATCAGCGGTTCGATTGGGGTGCTGCGGCTGCATTAATAACGGGGACCAGTCATATGAGTTTCCCTAGTTCAGCCCCAAAATTAGATTGTATCTGCCGTTTTGAATCACTAGACGTTGGTTGTACTTGAGTGCACGGGGGTAAATATTGGCTGGTCTCCGAATAGAATTGGAGCACCAGACTCTTTTGATTAGTCTTTGAGCTGTGCTTTTAGTACAGCTTCGCTTTTGGCAGACATCAGCTCCATGCTTGGCGGAGGCCCGGCCCACCTGTAGGGCTGATTTGAAAGGATATGGGATCGATGTCTATTTAACCTATGCAGATTAAGGTTCTAAAGTAAGGCTTCTCGCTAGAGCTAGAGCTCGACACCTAGTTCCACCAGCTGGCTGCTTTTGCTGCGTGATTATGGCTTAGCGCTTTGTGTTTTTTCTCTATTGGATTCTGCCTTGTAGCCTAGTCAGCACTTTGTTTCGCCTTCTTTCAATCCGTACCAATGAAAAAAATCCTTCACCCACCAAAAAAAGGGCGGCCGACGCCAAGACCCGGCGCCATGATGTCAGACAGCAATGAACAGTTGCGATATGCTCAGATGCAACGACGATGAGGAGGTTTGTGCTTCCGAAAGTGTAGGAGCATCTCCACTTTCCATGGCCGATACTGCGTTTCAAAAATTCTTCATCTGTTTCTATGGTCCTGGTGTGTATGACCCTGCCTTATTCTGTAGCTCCCCTAACACGATGTGTAGGAAGCTTCCAGAGTACTTCACGTTGCACATGCCATCATCGCAAGAGGGGTTTGGCCCGTAACGATGGCCAGCGTTCGCCCGAGATACCTTCACTCTCCCTTTCTAGAAGGCCTTATTGGATCGCCAGCCATAGATCCGAGTGTCTCGCCAAGTCTCATGTCGTACCGACCGCTTTTTCATCATCAGGAGTCCAAGCTTTCGTGGAACGACGTGCCGTCCACGTACAACCTTTTCGCGCATACTCAGCTACTCAGCGGGGCTACTAAACCCCTCGGAACGCCTCTGCCAAAATCTTGCGTTCGAGCCACGCCTTGATAATGCATTCTGTCGACTTCTCGTCCTGTGTCGATGATGACCCGAGTGGAGATGGTTCGCCCCTCTCATGTCCGCTATGAGCCTTTCTGTCAGTCGCTACGCGGTAGTGCACGGCCATGAACGCGGACAATTGAGCATGTTCCAAACGGCAATGCTTGTGACCTGGAACATGAAAGCGGATTTAAGCTTGGTAAAGAGGGAATGGCCGGTTCTGCTAGGAGAGGCGCGATCACCAGCTCGCTGTCCTACGATGTGGTGCGACGAGGCTGCGGACGCCTTCAGCGAACGTAGACATCTCTAACGCCTCGAAGAAACTGGAACATTCTACTCGGGACAGAAGTCTCCTTTCTACAACGGATAAGCTCAAGAAGGCACTAAATTCAGGACATTTTGCACTATTCGGAGAGTGGCTCTTTACGCTCCGTCTACAGGCCCCAATTCCATCATTAGCACATGCAACGGTGGGTGATACACACCTGCTGTGCGATTTCTTGCACTCTCAAACCACCGGTTGTGCACTGCGGGGAAATGGCTAGAAAGGCTAGCAAGTCTTCTTCGACTCGCGCGGTAGGCTGTCGGGCTTCTTCGACTCGACGTGGTAGGCTGTCGGGAACCCTGAAGGCAGTTAACTTGCCTCTGTTGCAGGGCGGCAGCGTCCACAATCAGACTGATGTACCTGTAGGACAAATTTACGAAGAGCACGGGTACAGCAATCAGAAGCGACAACGCTAACATTGCACGGTGGAGACGAGCAAGTATAACGCTCACTTGCTCATCGACACACTAGCTCTCGATAACTCGAAAGATGGAATGACGCATACGGGACGGATATACCATGAGAAGAACACTGAGTCATGTTTTTGCCGGTCAGCTACGGAGAGCAACTTGGATAGAGAGGGATCGAATCGGAAGCCTTGCGCACACGTCGTGTAATGGCTGAATCTAAGGTAACGAGGGACATCTTTTCTGGAGTTTCTGGGAACCGATCACGCCACGACTGCAAGCTTTCGTGCTTGTCTAGCGCGCTGCGCCGTGTATTATGTGCGTCTTGGTGTCAAGCTCTAATTCGGCCGAATATATGACTATTGTAACTACAGAATAAGAAGCACGTTGTTACCAACCTTCCGATCGAAGAGCAAGAGACGAAGTCCTTCCAGAATCCGAATCTGGTGTGCTTGGATGTACCTTAAACCCGCAAGAGACATCTTGTCAATTTCGTCGATGCGAATTATACCCTCGATCGACCCTTCAGCTTCTTTTCAGACGGAGCCTCCACAGTACTGGTTGAAAAGACTTCTGTCAAGTCAAGAAAGATGTTCAGTCTCCCGTTCCGTTCCAACTAGCTATCCTATTTAACCGTCCGCTTTGTGTATTGGCCTTTCGCTGGACCTAGTATCTAGCGGCTGCCCGAAGGAACGCAGTACGATGTACACCTCCGAAATTGGCGCGGCATTTTCATTCGTATAGTTTGGCTCCCAGCAAAGTCTATGATGGCTGCAATATTTCAAAGGCGTCTTCCGTTTGGGACAGTAAGATGCATAAAGAGCCGTAGGAAGAGAACTCTCTTATTGCTGGATAAGTGAGCCACTATGAAAACCGTTTCCATTGCAGCGCAATACCAAGCGGCATTATCCCTCATCAGTGATACTAGGCAGCACCTACATTGCCACAGCGCTCTCGTTGAACTATTCCGAACACTTCTTCACCATTACTTCAACTCCGCTGGAAAGACCGCCTTGAGTATCATCACGATGTGGCTCCTGGTCTACTTGGTCACCCACATCTACACTCGTTTCAATCATCTTTTCAGCATCCCCGGTCCAACCTACGCGGCCTACTCTCGGTTTTGGCTGTCAAAGGCTTATTCGACTGGACATCTTCACCAGATCTATCATGAAGCCAGCACTAGATATGGACCGCTCATTCGAATTGGCCCGAATCATATCCTGCTATCAGACCCTGGAGAGAGCATGAGGATTTTGTGTTCCCGGAGCAGATACGAACGAGGACCATGGTATGACGCCTTCAAGATCGAGCCTGATCGACCCAACATCGTGAGCCAGAGGCATAGACCAAGCCATCTGCGTATGCGGTTCCAAATGGCTTCGGGGGTACAAAGTCGTGTGTCCAGTCATTCTATCCAACTGACACTTCCTAGTACAGCGGCAAAGACATCCGTAACCTCGAAAGCATTATGGATACCCGTGTTCTGGATCTTATAAATCACATTTCCACCGATTGGACGTCCATACCTGGTTCCACCATTGCTTTTGATCTTGGAAGATGGATCCGCCATTTGACGATGGATACAATCACACACATCTCCTTTGGTAGACCACTTGGTTACGTGGAGAACGATCGAGATATTATGAACTTCACATGCGTCATGGAGAAGCTGTTGCCTATTGTGCTCCAATTCAGCGTGTTCACGGAGCTTAACTACCTCCTTATGGTACTGGGGAGTGTACCCTTTCTCCGGCGTAAACTGTTTCCCCATCATACGCACACTACAGGTCTCGGAAGGCTCAGAGCAGTAGGTTGACACTTCGCGTACCGCAAACGAGTTGACAAGGTGGAAGATTACGAAAGAGATCATCGCCTCACGATCTCTACCAGAGCCGCATTCGAAGTCCGACATGTTGAACTCATTTCTGAATCACGGTCTTTCGCCAACCGAAGCAGAGTCAGAAATGGCCATTGGACTGTTAATCTCTCCTCTTGCTCATGCGATCTATCTAATGATACATAGGGTAGCTGGCTCCGATACTACCTCAACCGGTCTCCGAGCTACGATTCTCGCCATCATCTCGAATCCCCCGGTTTATCGAAGACTACAACAAGAAATTGATTCAGCTGTTGCAGAACGCATCATCTCCTCCCCTGTCCAAGACTCCGAAGCCCGTCGCCTAACATACCTGCAGGCCTGTATCTACGAAGGTCTCCGTTGTCATCCACCACTGGTGATGCCTCGTGAACGTGTTACACCACCTGAAGGTGACATTGTCTGTGGCTACAGAGTACCCGGTGGCACGATCGTTGGATTTAATGTATGGACAAGCCAACGTAATGAGGTCTACGGGGAAGATGCAGAGATTTTTCGACCTGAGCGATGGCTCGAGTCGAGTACTGAAGAAGCCAGGGATATGCGGAAGGTGTGGGAGTTGATCTTTGGGCACGGTACAACAAAGTGTCTTGGAGAAAATGTCGCCCTAATGATGATGAACAAGTAGTTGCCTGAGGTACGATGGCCAAATGCACGTTAGCTGTCATGCTGACCTCGCGCAGTTGTTCAGGCGCTTCGACCTGAGTACCATCGATCCTCAACGTCCTTGGAACAGCGCGTGTTACGGCGTCTTCTTTCAGAAAGATTTCAATATTCGTGTTACTATACGCGAAAGCAATTAGTAAGCTCGGCCCCTCAGACGTCCCCTCATAACTATGACGGCCTCCCTATCTGGTATCTGTAGACGAGTAAGTCTCTTCCGGCATCTCGTTGCCTGATCACCGTACATTGTGTATGTTCTTTTCCTTGGGGAAGATCCTTTCCCTACGTGGAATTGATGGTCTCCTTCTACGCAACAAAACATGGTTGCCTTGCTCGTCTGTCCGAAATCAGCACGTACGTCATTTACATAGAGCAACCCAACATCTTTACTCCTCAGACTCAGACTCCAAGTCGACAAGTTACTAACCGCCAAGCATGAATCTCCACGATGATAAGTTTCACAAGACTTCTCTCTCTTTCCCGCGCGAGCCTAGTGTAACTTGTTTCCCTTCTTCTGGTTGTTGATAGCTCCTTTGCGCAAGAGGCCGGGGCAGGTCGTACCCCAGGCCCAGTTGGTCTGGCCGCGTATGTTCCTTCTGTACTAACGATGCATTCTTAGCTGGACGGTACCGCGTCAACAGGTCATATGACCCTCTACTGCTGCGTTAAGAGCGGTACGGTGATGGCACCGGCGGAGAATGTAATCGTATGTGGCTGTCATAGTGTAGGACGGAGGCATGTAAGTGCATAGTGAGTAAGCATTGCGGTCTCACATCCAGCGAGGCGAGATCCTCATCCCGGGTAATACCTTGAGTAACTATGTCATGGGCCTCGCTTGTGTACCTTAACACTGGTAGCCGTCCTTCCGATGGAAAGTCGCCATCCGATGATCGTCGCCATTTGAACCGACACGCTCATGATTAATACAACCATCCGAAAGCCGGAAGAGGACAGCTATGCGAAATTCAACCTTCTAGAACAAGTAAGCGACCGCACGACCCACCCCACCAAAGACCCTGCGTTAGTACGAAAAGGCTCAAATCTGAACTCGTGTACCTGTACGGAAATTGGGAAATTGCACTCCAAGGGAAAGCCAAGCACGCGGTCCAGCTGTCAGCATCAAGGTAAACCGGTGCATAGAATGTCCATTAGCCGTGCACGCTCATCAGCCGTATGTCTGCTCTCAACTATCGTGCCGACTGGTAGGGCTGAGACCTACACATGCTCAGTAACCGCGGCGGTTGATTTGAAGGCACGGGAAAGTCGCAGTAGTCGCAGCCTAGAGCGATGTACATATCGATGCGGCATCGTAGAATAGCCGTAGCGTCGGTTGCGCACTCGGGCCCTGTAGTTTCGCATTCGAATTTAGTAGTTGGTGGAATACCTCTGTAGTGGTCCGTACCAATGGTAGGATTTCCTCTGAGACAGGTGTATGTGGGAAAAAGAAGGAAAGACACGCAAATATACACTAGTCAGCAACAAAATATGCAAGGAACGGTCGTAACGTTCTCATCTCCGCCTTTACGCTCTCCGGGGACGGATATTCTCAGCCGCCAACACTCGCGCGAGAAGGAACCGTGGACCCTGAATATTCCACCACATACCCGTTTTCTCTCCTTTTTCCTCCCTATTCCATCATCCTCTTACCCTTGTTACGCCCGTAATGTCCCTTATATCCGCCCCCATGGAGTCAGCACGGCCCCTCAGCCCCAGTCCCCTTGAAATTTAACGACCACACTAGCGACCCGAGGCTGATTTCTGTGATCCCACGGTAGCTTATTGTAAGAGATCTAAATGCAAATTAGGGAGCTTAGAAGGTGCGGAGGTAAAGATTAACTTCTCACTTTTGTGGGCTGGCTGAGCGTGCCGCGGAGCAGTCTTCTGGGATCATCTAGGATCCCGTTGAAGTGGTTGTACCGCAACGCGAAGTGGTCTGGAATACGTACTTGGTGATGTGTGATTGGTGAGTTCTTGGACTTTGCCGCCTTGTTTCGAAGCTATACCAGAAGCACGTCCTGCAAACGAGGTAGCTGATGGTTGAAGATTGTACTTTGAAGCGGCTCGATGCTTCGAGACCCGGGCCTTGAACTATCATCAACACCGATGTCAGCAAAGCAGTAGGGCCGGAACCCTACCAAACCACCGTTACCATTTCCGGAAAGACATCCCCCATGCACCCGCCTCAAGCTCTGTACCCCGCCACGTAGCACAGCACGCCGCTGCTCCTCGGCATGCTACTCCCCTCGCGGCTCAACAAACTGAAGTTTATCATGCACCCAAAGAGGCATGAGTAATGGCGACACGCATTGCGTGCAAGCAGCATGCAGTCTGCATACCCTAGGTGTGCCATCCGAAATGGAGATAGGTCGATGCAGCTCCATGCACCACAGAGCGAAGTATGCATCAAGACGCATGGAATTGCCACACAGTGGAGGAACGTGTTTTAGGCTGTTCAGAGAGACGCGGGAGTCGGAGCAGAGACATGGTCTACGGTTGGCGGGTGAGGAGCGTGGTGTGTACAGTGAACGTCAGGATCGAAATGGGAGTTGCCCTGTGAAACGGACTTAAGTACCATGGGATCCTACAGTTTGGGGACGGGATGGGCCCGTATGATGACTGGCGGGCACGAGCTCACGTGCTGGGAATATCGAGGCAAGAAAGCCTTGGGAAACCGTGAGAGCTGCACAACCCCTCCCTCCGACCTGAAACCAAATCGAACCTGGTTGTCATTGGCCGACGCCCATGTATGTCAATGTTCGTTGCCGGGTTTGTTTGTCTAGCGCTGACAGCAGCACAGAGGAAGCTGGGTAGGGTTCTGACAATGACGATCCGGCACCAAGCAGCTCTCCCGTCACCTGCACGATATGGTGCTCACTGCTCCGCGATTCCAAAACTGAATATGACTGGTGGTGAATAGACTGCATTTGCATCGGGATGCATATGCGGGATGAAAGAAAAGGCTCGAATATCCAAGCGTGATTGACGACAGGATCTAGCAAGGCGGTAGCCACGCAACTCAATGTATCGCAAAACGTAGCCTTCGTTCACGAAGGAAGGAGAGGCAAATTTAATGAGACCTCATTTTCGCCAAACAATGCCTGATCCAGACAAGCATGGACGTACCTATTCGACCCAACGTATTGCCGAATGAGGAGAGTGCCTTTCTCTTCAAGCGCTCGGAAACTTTCTGCCTCGTTCCCGACCCAGAGACGCTCTGGCCGATGCACCGTCTGCCCAGTGCACCGTCTCACTCCAAACGATGCTCGCGCAAGTCGCAGTAAGCACCGCACATCGCACCCCGCCGTGAGAAACTGGGGAGCACAAAGGGATCCGACAAGGCCTATTGTGGATAGGTGCTCCCAAAACTCACTATCGTGACCGCCGATCCAAGGTCCAGCTGTCAAGAAGGGGCCGAAGTAACGCCATCGTCCGGCGTACGGCTTGTGAACGTACGGTTTACCGGACAGTGTTCGCCGGGAAGGTCGGAGCCGGGGGGGCATCAGCCCTGAAGCCCCATGCCGTTCACAGTTTGACCCCAAAGAGCGCCACAACTTGTTTCTGCACGTCGAAGACTAAGGACCATGCAGGCAGACCCGGCCGACGTTAGCCTCGAACCTAAGTAAGCATGCCACCCAGGCCGTTTCTGCCTGCATGTGTCTGTGCCCGCCACGACGATGAGGCCGTGGCGGTTGGACCGGGGTGGTCCGTCGCCAGCGGACGTGCGTGCATATGTGAGCCTTCGGCGGCATCGCTGGCCCAGATTCTCACGGTAGCCCGTCTTATTAAATATTGCCCGCGCCCACTTTTCCCAAGTGATTTACAGCTGCTGCTCGAGCTCTGCGACTGAAACGCCTATACTTGTTTGAGGTTGTCGTTCGCTGCTCTCCCGCACCACACCGCACCGCACCCAACATCCACACAACACACTTCACCATGGACTTCAGCACATACTTCTCGTCGGCGCCGCAGCCCTACGCCTTCATGGGCATGCCACCGACGAGTGGCTTTTCCCATGGCCTCGACCCGGAGACCATCCATAGCATCGTACGTCCTCCGCTACTCAGCTGGCTCAGCCCTGCAGACCCCGCACACCTCGACGCTTGACTAATCATATTGCCTGGAACAGGAACCGCTCGACGCCAACTTTCTCCCTACCAGCTACGATGCCTTTCCTTTCCACGGCCTGTCCACAACACAAGGGTCGCCCGACACCGCCGCAGCAGGCACACCCTTGCCCGTTGGCAGTGTGGACAGTGGCATAGGCGCAGATATGGAGGACGGCATGGCGAGTCGGACGCGGAGTAGTAGCGAGGAGAAAGAAGCAAACATGACGCCTGCGCAGAGCAGGCGGAAGGCGCAGAACCGAGCAGCGTATGTCGTGCCATTCCGTCCCATCTCAAGTGGGATTGAACAGAAGAGCGATTGCTAATTGACCACAGCCAACGGGCCTTCCGCGAACGCAAGGAGCGCCATGTGCGCGACCTCGAAGCCAAACTCAACGCCCTCGAAAACAGCACACACTCGCTCCAGTCCGACAACGAGCGCCTCAAGCTAGCTCTCCAGCGCGCCCGCACCGAAAACGAGATCCTTCGAGCTACCTCTGGCGGCTCGCCTACAACATCACGCCCCGTCTCGGCAAGCTACCCCTCACCAGGCGCACACCTCCCCGACGACGAGGTGGACGAGGTCTACAACGTGCAGATCTTGCCCAACGGCAGCGTGGTCAACAGTGCCGACAAGGAGCACTCTGCATCCCGCCGGAAGACGAAGAGCAGAGAGATCCCCGCCGACAAGACATGGGATCTCATCCAGACACATCCCCTGGTCAAACAGGGCCTCGTCGACATCGCCGACGTTTGCGAGCGGCTGAAGGGTGCTGCAAAGTGCGACGGGCGCGGTCCCGTCTTCGACGAAGCCATCGTGTGGGCCGCGATCGAAAGCTCACGGAGAAGCGGCGGAGACGAGCTCATCTGAGTACGCCCCCGGGCGCACACACGGTGGCGAGCAGGAGTTATGTTGTTTCTACGTTATACCCGTCTTATTTCTTTGCCCGTACTTTTCGCCTTCTCAGGCGTAAGTCGTTTCTGACATGTGGAGTTCCGGGTTTCCTCGATACTATTTCAACGCATTTTCATGGCCATTGGAGGTCTTATGGATGGGAAAAGACTGCGCTACCGTGGCCACGGGCGCAGTCATTCGGCAAGGGATATGAACACCTCCGAATATACTGCGGACGTCTTAGACGTCCGTTCACGCTTGTAGCTTTGCAATCACTTTAGAATCAATCTCATCTTGACACTTATCAGAGCTCTTCTCCACTACTTGATACTCTCTACGCCACACAGGACTAAGGGCCCATGGGTTTGACAAACGGGTTATTGCTGTGAGCTGCGAGCTGTACGAGGTACTACACAAACACATTCTAACTCTCTACGCTACGCAACTCGGTACGCCCTCATGCAGAGTGACGGAAGCGGCGTGCTGTATCAGTTGGCACCGTCCCCGGCATATGTCTCGCCGCGTACGCAGTCAGCTCCTCTTTACTATTTGAGAGCACAATGCACATCCAAGAGACTGTTCCCAAGATATTCCCTCTCGCAGCCGAGAAGCCAAGACTGTTGACACTGGAATTTCCGCCTATCATGCTAAAGTCAAAGACTGGGCGGCCACGAGGAGCACGTTGAAAAAGGCACGTAAGCTGTCGCGTTGGGAATTGCAAATAGTACAACGGGGAAGGGTCCGGGTGTAACCTATGGCCGCGGAGATGTCTGTTTCGTGGTTGTTTTCTGGAAACCCGCTCACAAGGCGTGCCTTTAGTTTACAGTCCGGTCGTTCACAGTTGCTCTGCGTGACTCATAAGACACGCTCCCATGTTCGTTGATCTACAGCGGGTGATTGGCGGTCAGGGTCGAATCAAACAGACCCCGCCGCCGGGCCAAGAGAGCCACACAAGCATTTCAAGCTTTCGCGGGTATCGGAGAGGGCGGTGTCGGCCCTTTCGGATACTGCACTGGGGGAAGCTTTAGTGCCACAAGGTTTACTAGCTACTCTGGTGATATCGCCAGGGCAGCACTGAACGAACTACCCCACGCACAAAGATGGATGCCCAAGGAGTCCAAAGCCGTCTTGCCGCAGACAACCAAGACAAACGAGGAAGATCGGATGGGGCGCTTGGCCGTAAGTGTGAATATTCCAACAACTCAAGGCGAGATTAAGCCAGAGTGGGATGAGCCGTCCGTAGCCGACAATGTTGTGCCAGCCGCCATGTACGATTGGCTGTCGAGTGTATACCGTGGCATGCATGGATATGTACTGCATGTAGTTTTACTGCCTAACTGGTGGTTGTGTCGGATTCATGAAGCGGTCGGCATCCCGCATCGACTCTGCATGTTGCGTGCGTGGCCTCGGATGGTGTAACAACTGCATGGTGATAGCCCGCATAATGAGCGCTCTGCTGATGAAAATCGGGAGCGGGTGCTGTCGTGCTGTTGATTGGGGGCTAAAACCAAGTCACTAGGACGCGAATGAAGATGCGGGATGATGCTAGCGATCCTTCCCATGGTGGGCTGCATGCCTTTCGAGCCACAAGTCAGCAGACTCTGGCGCATGTCAGCACTGCGCAATTTGTGTGGACGCCTTTATCTAAGCTGCCACGGACCAGGCTGTCATTTAGATAATCACCGGCCGCATTGCTGCATGGTGGGCTTGCCATGGCGCTGCAGAGTCAGCAAAGGGTGGGATATAGCCTCTTTTGAGTGGCCGATGTGACGCGTAGGGGCATCAAGAGCAGAGAGCTTAATCCAATCATGTTGTTACGGAATCCTATCCGCATTGTACCTCTTAGGTAGCATCGCAATGGTTGCTCTTTCCATCGCTTCACCATTTCCCGCGATGAAGCGCTTTCTTCGCTCAAGGTCGTTGATAGAAAGCCGAAGCCTCTTGCTCAAAGAAAGTTCGAACCGTACCTCCCGCTACAGTAGACCGTTCGATTTCGGCCGCTATGCGTAGCTGGGACCAGATTTCAGAGCTGCTGCGTCTAACGCCTCGGTTGCCTTGCCGGCGTGTATTCCTGCAACGCTCACCGATCCAACTCGTCGCCCAAACGCTTCAAGCTTCAATCCCAATCGCTATCATCGTCGTCTCCGTTCCCGCCTAATCTGCCTTGCCTTATCTTGCTCGAGCTAGCATCTACATCTTCGGTCTTGTTGCGCAGCAGCCGTGTGTCGTTCAGTTGCACTGCGCCAACATCGACAAGGAGCTTTTCAGCATCTGCGGGAAGTCGCACGCAAGTCAGCAAATAGTTCGCACTTTTCCAGCCATATGTGGACTCGTGCAGCAATAGCGTGCGGTATGCAAAATCCTCTTGTACGAGGCCAGTAGGAGCCAGCCAGTCACATGGTGTCTCGGAGGTGTGCCGAATATGAGAGCTGCAGGGGCCGAAGAAGGACGGCGGGGAGGATCGCACTCACCTTCTGCCGAAGTATGTGTCCCGCGAAGCTCGCGCAGCGTTACAATTTGCTTCTTGATATCGCCGTCCTTGTAGATGAGCACTGTGGGCGTGTTCTTTTCGGGATAGCCTTCGATGCAGAGGTCTGCCCGTATCTGACAAAACTTGATGTCCCCGAAGCGCTGAGCTAGCTGTCTCCAGATCTCAATCAAAATTCGAGATTCAGGGTTCGTCCCGTGTGAAGACTCCAAAAGTACCATGACGTATGCCTTGCTCGAGGCCTCAGTGACGTCCCTCGAGTAGTCTGGCTTCTGCAGGTGGTAAACCTGATTGTACACGGAGGCCGTGTTTATGACCGACAGCTCTCCCATGCGCTTTTTCCTGTGCATTGTCAGGGGACCCCTTCAGGTAAGTGCGTCAACGGGTCGGTTGATACCGGTAGTGTTCAAGAAAATCGTCATCCTCGTCGTCCTCTAGCTCGGCCAGCTCATCTAGATCCTTGCCCTCAAGCCGGTTCTCGTGTGCCAACCTGCGTCCCTCCTCTAGTGCCTCCTCGATCATGGGTGTCGGCGAGGGTGGCTTCTCGGGTATAACGCCGTGCTTGCGGAGGATGTCGTTCCTATATTGCATTCGATAAGCTGGAATTGCAGTGCAGCATGTACGCATAGACGCACCATTCCGTGTCCGCGTTTGGGTCGTCCACAGGGACATTGACCGGCATGTCTGGCATCTCCATCTTTGCGAACGTCCAATGGGTGACGCGTTGCGAGCTCGGTTAGGCAGTAAGTTTGTAGACAGATGGCAGCGGTCTAGGACGAAGTAGACGATGAGCTGTTCGCTCAGGATGGGCGGTGGAGTTGGTATACGCGACTGTTGCCTGGTAGCTGACGACGACTTTGGAGCTCTGGTGTCGTGGGTGTCGTGAAAGTCTTGCGCAAGAGCTCGGCCGCACTTTGCACCCCTGCAGATCTGCCCCTCCACCCCACCTACCCTATTCGGACTCGACGTCAACAACCCCACCAACAATTACAAGGGGGGGACATGTACGGGCTGCCCCCCCCCCTGTCGACGCCACCAACCTTGGCATAAGAGACACCAGATTTTTCAACGCTCTATGAGCTGAATCAATTGAATTACCACTTTGTTGGCCCACC